>OCTW011580577.1_pt1 | contig 13436 bp, 9 predicted proteins | sample 1539671 | NCBI WGS metagenome assembly OCTW01 (sample SAMN02144230, study PRJEB22623) | gut metagenome | biome: sheep rumen | host: Ovis aries | place: New Zealand | reverse complement strand
CGGATGATGTCGAATTCTGTCGCATGCCCTTCGAGCAGTGCGCCGTATTCATTCTGCAGAGTCATGATGATGCTGGCAAAGAGATTTTCCTGCAGGGTACTGCCATGGTTTTCTTTGAATGCCTGCAAATATACATTGAGGGTTCGCAGTTCGTCTTTGATGAGGCTGGTCCGGCACATCTTGATGGCATCGGAGAAACGCTGCATCGCTTGCAGCAGATTGTCCAAATCTTGTGTCTTGGGCGCGTCATGGAAGTAATCCTGTAGGGTTTCGACACTGCCGAAGCGGACAAATTCGTCTGCGCCGCTGATGAGATGGAACAAACCGAGCAGGGAGGTAGCATCGAAGACCTTTTTTTTCGCCGGGTCTGAGTAAAGGACTTTCCCCAGTTCAATGCCGTTGAATTGCAGAAGCTGCATAATCGCCAGCATCATGGTGGAATTATAGCGGAACCCGCCGGTCATATCGGCATACAGGCAGATTTTGGCGGCAGGGTGTTCCTGCGCGTAGTCCATGATTTTTCCGGCAATTTCCGTTACATTGCGCATGGATTCTTCGATATTGTCGAGGTCATCATAGTAGTTCAGCTCAATGAGTTTGTCGGATAAGCGGCTGTCTGCCTGAATCAGGCGTTTCTTCAGAAAGTTAATATGGGTAACTATACCGTATTCATCGGTCTTGGGCGCGTCAAAGGTCTTTACCTTTTCACTGCAAACCAGAAACACACCGGACAGGGGATTGTCCTTCAGCTGCCGCTGTACAGCGATGATAGCGGATTCGTTGGTCTGAATGGCCGTATATGGCTGGCCGCTGATATCGGGATAATCAATTGGTTCGGCGACATTTCTATCCTGTACGAGACTTACGAATGCCAGCATAATATTGATAACGGATTTTTCTGTCATGCGCGTATCACCTTCTTTGTATATAAGCGTTCCGGAAACAGTATATACTATGGTTTCCTATTTTTGACCTTATCGATTACCAAAGCGGCCTCCGGCAGAATATTGCGCTTTTCAAAACGCTTATCCTCACGATAGCGGTCGGTCGTATCGCCATCCATCTGCATGGTTGCTTTTTCCCAGCCGGGCATTTTGGTATTGTTGTAATCCAGCATAAGACAAAGATTTTTAACTGCGTCACGATAGCTTTCGGCAAGTTTTCCAGTGCTGGCCTTTACCAAAGCTTCATAGGCCGCTATGTACACATCAGGTGCTGTTTCCTGTTGCGAGTCATGCCATCTGTCAGAGTCAAATAGCGTCTTGTAGCGGCTCCCATCTTCGAGGAACAAGTTTGCTTTGATGCGGATGCTGCCCAGTCCGATGCTTTTTCCCATACCTATTTTATAAACAATATCTTCGCTGCCTTTACCCAGCCTGAAAATAAGCATCAGGGCGCCCAGTTCTTCCCGGGTAAGGTCATGGAAGTGAATATTGCCTTCAAATTTCGTGCCAGGGAGCAAGGGTTCGATTTTTTTGGCGAGAGGAGCCTTGCCTTTTGCTACATTTTCACGGCTCAGTTTTCGTTCCTTGGCAGTCGCATGCCAGTCATGGTCAGACTTACTGTGCCAATAGAATTTATATCCCCGTACTTCAGCTGCATGATGGCCATCAGCAGAATAGTCCCAATGAACCAGTTGATCTTGCTGGTTTTGCTTCAGATAAAGCTGGAAAGACGTGGGATTGGGCTGCATAAGGATATGCGCTTCCTCGGCTTTTAGTGTCTCAACCTTTTGCAACGGCAGAGCATCATCAAAGGTTACACGAGAAGCCCAGGATACATCTTTGCGGCTTATGCCAAATACTGCACTGGTAAAGTCGGTATGTCCTTCCGAAAACTGTACATGCTGCGGAACTGCCGCCATAATATTGTTGTCATAGGGGATACGGTAAGATTGACCATGCCCAAAGGACTTCACATTATCGGCATCGTCCAAAAAGAAGAAACATGGAGCAATAAATCCTTTCTTATTTTGGAAGCTGAAATCCTTTTTACGCACTTCATCCATCAGGTTAACGCCACGGCGATTTTTGTCCCCTTGATAGGATTCGATTACTGTATCCGGAACAGGATAACATTTCGACTTATCAATATCATTCAACGACATGAATTTGTAGTACTGCTTCCCCCAGCTCTCCCGTTCTTCTTCGGTCGCTTTTTCCAAATCCTCCTGCGAACGCTTTAATTTCGCGGTACTGAGCAGTCCTATCTGAATATAGGCTGTATGTCCATCCCAGCGTACCGAGGACTTTTTAATATCTCGGTCATCCAATTTAAATTTTTTCATATATCTCCAGATAGGAATGGAATGCAGCTTATCCGGCAAGAGTGGGTAGATGAACCATTGGTCGCCACGTTTGAACAAAAAACCGGGCTTGGCATTTTTCTTCACATGCCCATTTTCCATGGTTGTCATATAATCGGAGTATTTCTCATGCAGCTTGGTAAAAAATGGCATGGTTTTCTTTGGTGCCATCAGACAGCGATAATAGAGATGTGTGTCCTTGATATCTTCATCGTTCTTCCAGCTGCCGCAGGTTACAATTTTATACAAATTCTTAATCATTCCTCGCAAGGAACTGCCGGGAATGATTGGCGTCCCTCCTGGTGCAAAGAATTTGCCATTTTCATCACCGCCAATAAAGACCGGCGTGACCGTCTCAATTTCTAAGGCAATATGACCGTTGAGGTTGGCCTTCTCTGCCATATAAGTGCGAAAAGCTGCAGAGACTGGGTCTTCTCCATTTGCCGCCAACTCATCTTTTTTATCGAGATAAGTCTGTAATGGGGAATCCAGCACAGCATTGGGCAGGGGGATGAAATTATACGGCGCAGTAGCAATCATGGGGGGGAGTGCAGCCGGAGGGAGGTCTAATGCCTCGCCATAAGGGCGCTGTTTGAAATTATTGCTGTTAGCTTGTGTATGATAATGTTCATTGGAGCGTTTTCTATAATTACCATAGTTATTTTCTTGTGCACGCTGCTTTTTAGCCCGTTCTTTTGTTTCCTTTTCATCTCTTGCCTGATTATCCCTGCGAATGCTTTCTTCCTGCTCCGAAGAGATATTTCCCAACTTCAAAAGTTTCGCTCTTTGTTCCGGATCCATATCCTCAAACCAGCCCATATCTTACACCTCCTTCAGCGCATCAATCGAAACAAAGCGTTGGTCCGCATAGCCTGCCAGACCGGTTGTACGCTCATAACCTATATAACTACGGGTAGTCAGTCCGTAATATTTGCCGCCTTTGCCATTATCCGGCAGAGGGATGTTCAGGGTAAGCTTACGGGAAGCATCCCTAAGCATCACATAAGTATCTGTATCGGCCACGGTTTCTGGGGATTCGCATTCTCCCCAGAAGCGTGAAAAGCTGTCTATTACTTCCTGTGGACTGCCATTGGCATCATCACATATATAGCGTCCTGCGAAAAATTCATCTTCCTGCAAAAGGTGAATTTCCTCCTGTGCGTTAAAAATACGCATTTCGATAATATCCGCTATATCCACCTGATGGTTATGCAGGGTCAGCTTGGTTCCATCCCAGTGGCCAAAGGTTACGGCATGCAGTGCCCAAACCGCTAACCAGGCAGGGGCTTTTAATTTTTTGGTCAGCAATTCGGTCAGAGATGCTTCGTTTCGCGCTATATTGCGCAGCAGCTCTCTGCTGCTATGAATATCTTGTATTTGCAATGGATTTTTTGCCAATTCAAAGCCCATCTTTATGCCTCCTTACGCTGTAGGGATGCAGCACATTCTTCCAGTACAGACAAATCTCCAGCAATCAACTTGCCATTTCCTTCCAGAATGAACTTATCTTTCTTATACTGAATCTCCGCGCGGATTCCCTTGAGCCTACCACGTCCAATGCTTGTTTCGCCGCCTAGTGTCAATTTGCCCTGCCAAAGATCCTTCAGCAGGAACAGGGCAAGGCCGGCTTCTGCTTCTGTAGCGTGGCGAATGGCAAAGCGGATTTTTACCGTGCCGACGGAACTATCTTTTTGATAGAGGGGTTTGGTGTTTAACAAAGCATTGCCCATTACGCCTCCGGTAAATCGGTCTATGCGGTTGCGGGTAACTAATGCTTCGTTAAGCTGTTCCGGATTTTCCTCCAAATAGCTTTCTTCCACGATAAAACGGCTCTTGATGCGTCCGCCTGTCATCGATTTATCATGTTTATCTTCATCGCCTGCACTTCCCATCAGGTTGTCCAGCAGCTTTTGATTGTGTCCAAGTTCACGCAGTATGCGGGCTGCCCGATGCCGCAATACACCCTTGATGGTAGAGCCGGGGATAACGGGTACATCCATGCTGTGCTTCATGACAGCAATCTGTTTGCCTTCACTGCTGGTTTGATAATCCCGCACCAACAGGGATGAGCATAGGGCAAAGGTGGCTGATACAGAAAATGTATCGGCTGCTTCAAGAGGCATCGTGCCAGTCTCTGACATTTGAATGGAGGCATTTGCCGCAGCCGGCTGGTCAGAGCTCAGCCAGGCTAGTACATCCTTATTCTTGTGAAAATCATAATGGCCAAGTATCGGGCTTATAAGATGTGCCTGGCCCATGCCCTTTGATGTATTTGCTCCGAGGTGTATGCCAGCTGCCAAACGGTCACGTAAGAAGTAGATACTGTTTTTCACCGTGTCTCTAAGTTTGTCTGTACCTTCTATCAGATGAAAAGCCCGTAGGGTGAACACGAGACGTAAGGCAGCTTCAGCACCTCGCTCGATAGCTTCGTAATCATATTTTTTCCCATTCATGGCCGAGCCTTTATAATCGTCTATGCGTACACCGTCACGAAAGATTGGTGTGCTTTTCTCAAAGACAATATCTTCTGCCTGTACAGTACTCTGCATGGTTTCCAAATCCCCGAATATTTCTTTTACCAGCTCCGGCGACTGACTCTCAAGCAGATTGCGCAGAACGCCCACCAGGGAAGTCCCCGGTATGAAGGCTTTGCCTTCTGCATTTCTCAGGACGTGGATATCTTTGTTCCTTGCCGCAGTCATATTGCCTGCACCATCCCCCAGTAGAAGGGGGGCATCCAGCTTCAGTGTGCCCTCAAGGATGACCTTGCCGACAAGATGTTCATCATGTTCTTTTACCTTCATGCTCAGGCCTCCTTATTTTTTCTTGCGGGCAAAATAACATACCCAATACCAATATTCGTAATAGAAATCCCCATCGCTAAAGTTTAATTCCTGCTGTTTGATTCCCACTTCTGCCATCAAGTCTCCCAAAGTAACTTCGTTTTCTTTTTTACGTCCGCCAACATCCTGCATAATATTGTGCGGTTCTTTTTCGTATGGCTGCAAAGCTCCTTTGGTAAAATAATCCTTTAGCTGCTGATTATGCAGGGAAACTTTTTGAAGTCGCTCCACAAAAGGTACCAAATGCTTATCTTGTTTATCACGTACCAAATTATCATTGTGTTGCTGAAGACTTTGCACGGAATTTTCCATCGCTGTGCGTATGGAGACGGTTTCCTGTTCTTTGGCTTTTTCTAACAACTGCAAAAGGCGGGCAAAGAAATGCGTTGAACCAACAGGAATATACATAGCCTGCACATCATCATGCGCATACAAGCGAATTTGTTCCAGGACACGCCTGCTGATTATCTGTTGGACTTGCTGCTTGACGGTTTTGGGAATACTGGATGGCATTTTCCATGCAGTTTCGGTCTTGTTCTGGTCAGCCAGCTGGACTGTTTGCCAGGGCCATACTCTAAGCTGACCAAAGCCCTCAGCCCGCCGCAGGCCAATCCCTTCATAGAGTAAACTCTCCAAATGGGCAAGGTCTTCTTTTGTCCAGTCCGAATCTTTTTGCAGAGCAAATATGGAACCTGCAGCCAGTCCAAAACATCTGGGCTGTTTCATCGACCAAATGCCAACAAAGTTCTCTACTTCCACCGGTGAAGCATAGACTGCCTGCAGGGAAAAACCATTACCCATCAGGTCAATAATCGGCTGTAAAAGCTCATCTCCATCCGGAATAGAAAAATCTGCGCAGGTTCCGTTGGCTTGGCTGGGAAGATAAGCTGTATCAAAACGGAGGAGGATTTTTCGTTCATGAATGGCTTCAGCCCCGATGGTGGGGCAGTCTTCCATTTCCCCAAAGCGCAGCAGGCATTGGCCATATTGGGTAAAATGCGAGCGGCCGATATGGCAGATAATCCCTTCGTCCGTAAGAGCGAGACCATCCCTGAGTGCCGTCAGATCTTCTGCTGTTCCCAATATCGAGCCGATAAAGGATTGTCCTGCATCGATTGATTCATAGTTAAAAATGCCGCCATCATCGCTTTTACCTGACAGACGCCTTTTTCCCTCGCTTCGATTCATATGCAGTACCAGATTTGTCCGCACCTGTGCTCCCTGCAAGCCGTTTTCAGTTTCCACCGCCAGACCACGAAAGGATTTGAATCCATCCTTACGATTCTCCGGCGAGGTTTGCAATAAATCCTGCACCCTGGGCAGAGCAGAGCCGCCATGCTTTTTCTCTTTCTGCAAGGAAAGTGGGAGGACAAAGGCACGTTTTCCTGCAATGGCCGGCTGCGCATCTACAAAGCGCAAAGCATCGAAAAACAAGTGCCGAAAAAGTTCATTCCGGTGAGCTTCTTTACCAAGATTCTGTTGGTTACAGTAACGATTCGCGAGTACACCGCGCAGAATGGTACCGGAAATGGTTTTTCTTGTTTCTGTCATTATCGTGGCATTATTAGCGGCAGTCACGATCAATGGTGAACGCGTTTCGATAAAAACAGATATTTGCTTCATCAAGCCTGCACCTCCATTAGTATTGACCTGGCTGTACGGTTTTTATCATCTGCTAGTTGAAAATCGCAGCGAATTTTGCCAAAACCTCGATTACGCTTCAAACCTGCGGTACGAAGATTACAGCAGGCTGCCGCCAGTAAGACAAGATACTTTTCAGCATCTTCGCCTTCTAAGCACACCACTCCGGAGAATTTTACACCAGCTTTGACCACTCGCATATTATGCAATGAACCCTTAAACGCCACGCCATGTTCAAGCTTGGTCTGATAACGAAGAGAAGTATATTGTTGAAGAACATCCGCAGGCTGCAAGAACTGCTTGTATTTCGTCTGCAAGGCTTTCCAAGCCTCTTGTAAGGCGGGATAGCCAGCTTCATCATGAAGATAGAGATTAGGGACAATGAGCTGTACAGGGCTTTCATTTTCCTGGTGATGAAAAAGTCCATCTAAAGGCATATTGGTAAGTGCTGGAATTTTGCTCAGTTGTCCCATTTCGTAAACTTCTACAGCACTCTCATACAAGAGGCCTTTGAGTCTGCGCGCTGGGAAGTAGGGCATGCCATAGGCATCATGAACTACTTCAGCATCAACATTGACATCAGCCTGTCCTGAGCCAAGGTGAATAGGAGACAGCACTTCTACAGAAAAGTTCAGATTCATGGTCACGCCTCCTCGTATAAAAATTCCATCAGTTCAATGGCATCGACATAAGGGGTTTCACCGCCGCTCCAAAGGGCGTTTTCTGTTTGGCGATATGCTTCCCAAGCTTCAACTTCAGGCAAATCTTGTTTCATGTGAGCCAGTTGCGTCAGGAAGCGGTTAATTTCTGCCGGACCGTGCTGGAGAACAAGCCTCAATTCTTTTGCCTTGCTCCGTGCCATGCACCCTTCGCCCTTAGGCGTATGTTTGCCTTGATGGAATTGGCGAACAGCCTCCATAAGGTTCTCTATATCATGACGATGGTCACGCAATGCGCCGCCTTCCTGGTGTCCTACCTGATAAGGGCCAAAATGCATGCCACCCTCGCCGCCAGCACCAGAATATTCCTGCTTGCGAATTTGTTCCAGGGTAGGGGATTGCTCTCCATGTAAAATGGCAAAATCCAGCCAACTGGTTCCCATCGCATTGGGATTAGCCTGTTTTTCCTTGCGCATCCGCTGTTTTGCTGCCTCGCACAACTGCTCGGCCAGTTCGTAACCACGGAAAAATGGATAGGTTGTCTTCAAAATGGCGATGCCGCCACAGGAGTCCATACGTTTGGCTGCCTCTGCTTCAATCCCCTCAACCGAATGTTCATCCAACAGATATTCCATGAATCGCTTCACATAGGGGATAGCCATTTTGGCGGGACATACAAAGGTCACATCATCTCCACCAAGTATTATCGGTCGGATTGGCAGGTAAGGACGTCCTTGTTCGTCCTTTTTTTGCCGGCCGCCCAGGTCAAGTGCATGCTGTTCCAAATATTTGCCATATTCTGACTCGATGTGTTCTAGTAAATGGATAAAACAGCCCCATGTCTTACGACGTACATTTTCAGAAAGCCTGCTGCGCTCGGATTGGGTACGACAGGCGCGGAATTTATCGCCCATGTTATTGCCATCAATATGTACAATAGCAAAATAGTTTTTCTCCCGCTCTATCTGACCCAATTCATCTATTTCCTGCGGAAATGCAAAACGCTGACATACGGAAGAATATTTTGAAATCTCCTTTTCCAATGCCAGATTGGCGTCATGCGCTGCCTTGGCTTTGACCGCTGCTTCCTGCGAACAGAACCGCTGCCCTCGTTCATCCGATTTGATTATGGTCCCGGTAGGGTCATAATAGTTTGCCACTTCGCCACTTATCGGACAGGTAAGCGTCAATCCTGTATAAGGGATGCTGACCACAGGGAAAACACGATTCTGCACCTGTTTCAGCTGTTGGAACAATTCCTTTAAATCAGCTTGAAACTCGTCATCGGATAATCTGAGCTTGCCACAGGCAGCACCAAGATGAAGCCCCGGTATCTCTGTCAGTACCAAGGTAGAAAAGCGACGAACGATTTGAATCAAGTCTTCATGGGCTACGTCTTCACTGAACAGCAACAAGGCGTTTCCTCCACCGTTAGCTGCGACAACGCACTGCCGCTTCCCCTGCAATTTATCTATTGCCAGTTCTTGATGCCAGCTGTCCTTGTCCACCTCAAGATTAGCCGTTTCACTTTCCAGTACTTCCATAAGCTGTTTATCAAAAACATGGTCAACGAGATAGGATGCACCAATATTGGTCTTTAATCGATTGCCAGAAAAGATAAATCTCTGGATGGATCGGGTATCGAATAATAGAGCCGGAACTGCTTCCATAAATATTCCCCCTCTAAAATCAAATATTGTTTTCCATAAGGTAAGCTGTTTTTTATCAATTTCATATTTTCTTCAAGCTTCGCAAAATTTCCTTCTCATAAATCCGGAAAGTTATTTATTCGCACCATCCGATAGTCTGAGTCTCACCCATGATTCTCACCTCCTGTTTTTTATGATTTATTGCCCTCATTATATAAAACATGATTTGCTGATGACTTTTGGCATTTTTTTTGAAAAATAATAAAAAAAGGCCGCTATGGCCTGTTTTTACGCTTTTGACGCTTTCAGTGGATAGAGGAGTTCCTGACGGAACGTCTACTCGTTTTTGTATGAACTGGCGTGGGGAAAGGCCATCGTATTCCTGATAAGGCTTTTCCATATACCTCGTACTTCTGATACCAAAGGGCACGGTTACGGTCTTCTTCCAGCGGCTTGCCGTGCATTAGGATATCGCTATCACAAGCTTTGCAGACGGGAATCATCATCAGCAGAGGATTATTGGCATCTTCAGTTATTCGCAACAGTTCCTGCCAAATACCTTTGATTTCCTTACTATTGCATTTACAGGAAAATACGCTGAATTGAATACGGAAGGCATGTTCTTCCAAATACTTGACGATTCGACTGCGAATCCGATCTTCTTTGATATCATAACAGATATGTATTTCATAATGAATTCTCAAAACAAATGAACATTATATATCACAAGCGGTAGTAAGGGACTGTCGACTTACTATGCCAGGAACGGTCGGACTTTGATCCGACGTTACGATACCGCAAGCGGTAGTAAGGGACTGTCGACTTAATGTTAAATCGGGAATTACTCTCCGCAGCCAAGTTACGATACCGCAAGCGGTAGTAAGGGACTGTCGACAGAGTCTTTCAGTGAAGAACTCCGTTACAATTACAGTTACGATACCGCAAGCGGTAGTAAGGGACTGTCGACAGCGACGCTCGGGAGCCGCGTGGTTCCTGGCCTCTAAACCCTATTTTTGAAAACCTTCGCCATTTTTTGCCAAAATCCTGCTGGTTGGAAAAATTTTTGTTTTGAAATTGCATAATTTTTGACCTCAAGCCCTTATAAATCAAGGCCTTAGCGTGTCCACAGAAAAAATTGAAAACCTCAACGGTAGAATGCGGTCTGCGGGCATGTGCCGGAGGTTTTCAGTTTTTTTTTCATCTAATAATAAAGCCCGTAAAGCCTATAACTGGATTATAGCATATTTTTTCATTTTTTTTGCGAAAAATGCCAAAAGGCATCCTCCCCGTCTGTTATCTAAAGTGAAGGCGTTAAGAACTGTATGAAAGTGAGGAAACCATTATGGAAAAGACAGTCGTCGTATTTATGGATTTCGCAAATGTGGATGCATCTTTACGTGATTTGGGACAGCAGTTGAGCCCAGGCGAGTTGCTTCATTATTTGGCAGACGAGCAGGAGGGACGTGCACTCAAAGCCGCTTTTGCCTATGTGCCCATTGACCCGCGCCGAGAACATGCGCAGGACGAAATCATCGATGAACTTTGGCAGACGGGATATATCGTCAAGTCGAAGGTGGGAACCATTGCCGGAGATAGTTACAAGTGTAATCTCGATGTGGAAATGGCGATGGATATTGCCCGGGTGGCTTACGAAATCAAGCCGGATATCGTCGTACTGGTGAGCGGAGACAGCGACTTCCTGCCCATTGTACTGGAACTTCGGGAAAAGGGAATTCGTGTGGAAGCAGCCGCTTTCAGTACAGCATTCTCTGCTTTGCTGGCCAGTCGCAGCTCAGGTAGTATTTTGTTGGATGAACTGCTGCCAGCCAATGAGTCCCAGGAAGCGATGACAGACGAAGCAGCCCCGTCTATGGCAGTAGATAATGCAGTTATTCCCGTGAACAATGCAGCTCTGCGTCATGTGGAACAGATGTAAGGAGGATTTTATCATGGCAACAACGATTATCAATGGCAAACAGGTTTATATTCCCGATTCAGTAGCTACTCCGGAAGAAATTATTCAGGCTGTCTCCCCACGAGGAATGGACCCGAAAAAACGCATCGTCATCGATACGCATACGGGACGGAATACGCGGTTGAAACCGGGACAGCCATATCGTTTTTCTGATGGGGCCAGGCTCAAGGTGGTTCCAGACCGGGTAAAGGCTGCGGATTTCTCGTATTTTGGTGAAAAAGCGGAATGGCAAAAGGCCGTCATCCGCAGTCAGGTTCGTGATGTCTGTCAAAAGTTTTTCAAGAAGAATTGTGCTGAACTGGATGAAAACTGCAACTGGGTGGTATTTGATGGGTTCCTGCTGCCGGAGGCTTGGCGGCAGGCCAATCCTGGCCAGACCTTTGTGCGAATGATGCTTATCTTTCCGGATCAGTATCCGGACCTGCCTACGAATGGTTTTTATCTGCCAGCCACCTTACAGGTGCCGCAAAATGCGAATCATTTTTACAATCGTGGTTATGGTGGTGCTTTTGGTGAACAGCCGGAAGAGATGGCGTTCATGGCTATGGGCAACTGGAAGTGGTATTGTACCCATATCAAGCCGGGAGCCTGGCAGCCGGCATATTTGCGGCAGGTAGAAGACTGGCGATATGGTGATAATCTTTGGGATATTCTGACCTTGTGTACAGATGTGTTGACCTATCCGCTAGAAGATTAAGGAGCAGATTGGAATGAAGAAGATAAACGATAACGGCACAAAACGTCCAGGCAAAAACGATTCCTCAAAAGGCGGGCAGCGTGTAGAAATTCGCTTTAAAAATCAGGAGCTTCGCAATTTGCGCGAGCGGATGCTGGCGGATAAGAGCAAAGAGTACTACGCCTGCTTGTTGGGAAAGCGTCAGGATATTGGTGACTTATGTGTAATCACGGTAAAAGATGTCCGCTTTCCGGAAGCAGAAAACTATAAGCGGCAGGCAGGCGCAGCTTTACGGGTATCAGGAGAATTTTTGCGCAACACGCTGCTGGAAATTGAGGAACGTATTGATGTAGATACTCTGATTGATGTTCATACGCATCCTTTCTCCGAAGGGAATGTGTGGTTTTCCTATACGGATAGTGAGGATGAGCGAAATTTCCTGCAATATATGCGCGAGGAGAAACTGGCCATCGGTCTGGCATCTATTGTTCTTTCGCAGACGGATTATCAGGCACGTTTATGGGAAGCAAATGCGCATGGAAAGATTGTTTCCCGGCCTGCACGAGTCAAAACGCAAAAATGGAGCGAGCAGATTCCGTCTTCTGATCCGCAGTTTCAGGAAAGACGTGCCATCGAACCAGATGCCCAGTTCAATCGAAGCGTACTCGCCTTAGGTCTTGATACAATGCGGACTATTACCGGGAATCAGGTTATCACTGTGGCAGGTGTCGGCGGCGTTGGCTCAATTATCGCCGAACATTTGGTTCACATGGGATTTGCCCATATTCATTTAATCGATTTCGATACGCTGGAACTATCCAACCTGAACCGCATTGTTGCTGCCACCCATGAAGATGCCATCAAACAACGGGTAAAGGTTGAGGCAATTCGGGAAAACCTCCTGAAAATCAATCCTAATGCTGAGATTATCGCTCATAATTCAGATGTATTTACGGAGGAAGCCGAGCGTGTCATGGCTGAATCCGACTGGATTCTGGTAGCAACAGATAATCACGCTAGTCGTCATCGCATTCAGGAGATTGCGTTCCGGTATTATGTTCCCTTTATTACTGCCGGTGTCAATATCACGGTGGAAAATGGACAGATACAGGATATGAGTGGTGAAGTAATCTTGATTCGTATGGGAGACCGAGTGTGCCTAACCTGTTTGAAACGACTCCGTTACAACGATATCGCGGCTGAGATTCATCCAGATGCCAATGTCCGGGAAGGACTGGTTCGGAAAGGTTACGTTCAGGGGATGGATGTAAAAGAGCCCGCTGTAAAGACCTTGAATACACATATCGCGACTATGGCGGTGGATGTTTTGGTAAATCAATATACAGAGCGTCAGCGCGATGCGGTAATTCGGGTTTATGAGGACAATGTGGCACCGTTGGTTTACGAGGATACAGAAAGCGTAACATGCAGGGATTTGCAGTGCCATGTCTGCAGTGGATAACGGAGTTGACGTATTTCGGATAAAACTTGTTCTTGCTGATTATGACTGGATGAATGTGAACTACTCCCGCCTATAGAGGCGTGAGCTTCCTGATTCGTCGAGAACTGCGGCATACTCCCCAAAGGAATATATCCGTCTTACACTCTCTCCACAGGCGTAACTTTCCGTAGTCCCTACGGTAGTTGTGATTTGTCTGCTAATCTGACTTCGCACATGTTACATTCCG
>OCTW011601332.1_pt1 | contig 13437 bp, 13 predicted proteins | sample 1539671 | NCBI WGS metagenome assembly OCTW01 (sample SAMN02144230, study PRJEB22623) | gut metagenome | biome: sheep rumen | host: Ovis aries | place: New Zealand | reverse complement strand
TCACAGCTTTAGTCATGTCAAAAGGCTCTAAAGATTCCATAACGGTGGCATCCATCTTGCTTGAAGCATCAACCGGGATTTTCTCAAAGGCCATCTCTCCGCTTCTTCTGACTCTGTAGAAATCCTTCTTCTCATATGTGTATCTGGCGTCTTCTCTAGTTGATTTCTTCACGCCTTCAAAAGTCACAGTACCATCTGCCTTGCAGCTGTAAAGCCAAAAGGGGACATAAAGTCCTGTGATATTTTCGATCCTGTTACCTGATGTAAATGATTTTGGCAGTAGCTTTTTGCCTTTGACAAAGTCCTTAAGCTTTCCTTTGGCACTTTCCTTATCAACAGAAAAAGGCACAACATAATCCGGCTTATAGAGTCCTGAGAAAGACTCAGGTATTATCGCCTGATTGCCGCAATATGGGCATTCTGTAGCTGCTGTGTTATCATCAGCCACCATCTCGGCGCTACATGATGGACAACGGTAGCCTTTTACTTTACCATTTTCATCCTGTATAAGGAGCTTTTCTGTTGTAGTCCAGGTCATGCTTGATGATGCGGCGTCCTGCTCCTCAGCTTCCTGAGCTGCCTTGGCCTGCTCTATGGAAAAACTGGCATCGCAGTATTCGCAGGTCATCTCTTCAGTCTTGCCGCTAAAAGTAAGCTTTGCGCCACAACATGGACATTTAAAATTAAGTACATCTCCCATAGTCATACTCCCTTCGTTGTTCAATCTTCAAGATGGATAATGAGTCTACCCTTACCCATAGCATCCTGATGCTGACCCTTTTGTAAAAGCTCTTCAAGAACACCTGCACAGGATGTACATATCTGTCTTGACGTTCTGTTCTTATCAAGATCTGCCACTCCTTTATTCTGTCATATTTTTTTAAAAAAATAAATATGTACTAATGTACATATTTTATCTTATTTTCGTATACTTTTGTTTTTGTATCATTTTGGGAAAACAGGTATATAATTTTACATAAACCGATTTGTGAAGAGAACATCTAGGATTAAATCCATGTGAACATTCTATGCATTTTGATTGTGACTATTTTGTCCGAGATATACTTATCAATGTTTTCTATACCATCTATGGTTACAAGATTGCTATAAGTTCAGTCATCCATTGCTTCGAACGATTCCGGATAATATTCTGGATTGATGAACTCCAGAAGGATCTGTAACAGACTATCATGTATCTCACTTTGGGATATGAGGTTAACTTCTATTACTTCTCCCATATTACTTTGTCGTTCCTTTCATCGGTTACGATATGTTCTATACCGTTATGCTCTGACTGAAGGTAATCTTTCATGAATGTGGGAAAAGACTTATATTTATCAAGGTCAGCTATAGGCAGCCAGTGCATCTTCTCTTCAACTCCCTGAGTTGTGCTGTGGCTGTTGAGCTCTTTGGTTCCACGCGGCTTCATAAGGAAATATAATGCAAGTTCGTGACAATCAAGCCCCTTAAGGCCGCCTTGATTTTCATCAAAGAAGTTCTCATGAATAATAGCCAGGCGATCAATCTCATAATGAACGCCTGTTTCTTCAAATACTTCTCTCTTAACAGCATCTTCTGCTGTCTCGCCCATGTGAACTGCACCGCCGATTGAGTAGTAGTAATCGTCTATTGAATTACCTGCAAAAAGAACAGAGTCCCCCTCTACGATTATGGCTGCTGCCCTGTATCTGAACCATTTGTTGTCATTAGTAAATCCGCAGTTGTATTCTTTTTTCATACTTTATATCCTTTCAAATCTCAAAAACTCTTTTCACTTCTCGCTCCAATTTCTTGGCTGATCGGCATCTTTGAGTTACTTCACCCCAACTCTCAGCTACCTTATCACTAAAAATGGCATATGTATGCACATTTTTCTTATCGCCTCTCACACGAATCCCATGATACTCTTTCTTTTTAGCTATAATCGTTTTCCATGGATCCTCATGTGTCTCAATATCGTCAAAGCCATCATATGCTGCAACCACCCATGCATCCGTACTGTCGCAAGGTATAGTAATCGCTATATTACTCATATCTTCAGCATCTAGTACAGATGAAATTAGCTTCTCCCCATGCATCATTGTTCCTTCAATTCCATCTTTATGACTTACACAAGGAATAATTACAGGACAATCATCGCCATGTTTATCACAATAAAGCGGAAATACTTTTCCTTTTTGTTCACATGATGTCGAATCACAAAGGCAATGTGCTTCTTTTTCTTTCCTGATCACATCTCCATCCATCTGTATCACAATAGCATCTATCTGGGGTTGGATCTCTTTCATCAGTGTATTAACGGATTCTGTTTCTTTACACCATCTCCACACGCCTTTCCAGCCATTGCCAAATCTTCCTAGCATGTCGCGTTCCGGCTGAAGTGAAAGATATCTGTTAGACTCACCAGTTATCTTGTCTATCACTGCCTTTAAAACAAGATAATCTGTCGGGCCTTCAGAGACTATTCCAATAACTTTACTCATAACAACTCCGGAACGCCTCCTAATACCCCATTTATCCAAAGCCTTGATAACGGCTGATTCATACTAAGAAGTTTATCCGAAACCTGTATCCTTCTTATCTCAACATGTCCAAGCTTATTTCTTTCTGTCGTAAACAATCTGATATCATCATTAGCCAGATCCAAGCCATCAAGTACAAGCGGATTGTGAGTAGTTATAAATGCAGTCTTACCTTCTTCAATTATTTTTTGGCAAAATACTTCTGTGACTTTACGTGCAAGCCTTGGATTCATGGCATGATCAAAGCTGTCTATTGCAAACATCTGTGGAGCTTTATCATGCATAGCAAGTGCCAGCATAAATAGAACATATAACGCGCCTTCACTTGCATCGTATCCAGTAAATGAAGCAGTATCTTTTAAATATTTATCCTTAAATTCTATGATTTGCTGAGTTGTCGGAACTCCTGGGTTAAGAATTGTTTTCTTAGGTTTACTTACCTTAAATTCTGATGCCCAGTCTATTAGTTCAAGCATATCCTCCATGTACATTGAGCCAAACATGTAATCACCGTCATCCTCATGAAGAAGATCCTGGATTGCCTCTGCCAGACGCCCGCCATTAAGACCGATAGGATTGACCTGTGCAGGATCCGCAACAGTTCCTCTTAGAGTTAATGTGTCCGGCTGATAGATTCCATAATTTCCAATGTACTTAGCTGCTGTAGCATATTCTGTTGATGCAAGCGACTCGGATATTGTAAAGTAACCAATCTTATTATTAAGTTGTGCACTGGTCCTGTTACTACGGCCATACACGGCTTCTCCGTCACAGGAAACACTTTCTGCAAAATATTTCCATGAATCATCATCATTTGGAACAGTCAAATGGCTTACGTAGTCATAATCGTGTCCATCCAATTTCCATTCCAATGAAAAATCTACAGTCTTTGATTCTTTCTCAATAGATAAGAACTTGGATTTATATAGGGCTGAAGTGCTAAGTCTCACACCCTTCCTCTGAAGGCTGCTTGAATTAACCCTGTCAGTCATAGCTGCACTAAGTACGCCTATCGCCTCCAGCACAGATGATTTCCCCGAACCATTAGCGCCAATAAATACATTAACTCTGCCCGGTTCAAATGAAACGTCATATAACGACTTGAAATTCTGAATAGTTATTTTTTCAAGTTTCATTTTGCTCATTTAAATATGCTCCTTTCAGAGAAAAATACCTTATCTAAATCCAAATTAAGTATAACACTTTTCTCAAATAATGCCATATCTAATTTTTGCATTATCCAATGTTTTAGCACATTCACACGTTTTTAAATGTATCTAAAATGGCATTTTTACCTTTATCTAAATAGATATTTAAATATCTGTTTATCTCCAAAAAGTCATCATCTAATTTACAAGAATACTAAAAAACTTCCAGATCTGAATGTTTTAACCCAATCTGGAAGTTTATAATAATATTTTCTATCTACACATCTTAGTAACTATTTTAGCCTGAAACTCCGCATCAATCCCGATCTTTTCAAATAATTCCTGAACGGTACCATGGCTTTCTTCGATAAGTTCGAAGAACCTGTACATATTGTTCTCGTTAGGTATAACGATGTTCATGTCGATTTCAGGAAAGTTTTCGTGAATCTGTTTGAATCGCTCTTCGTTATTGAGCTTTGTTCTCATATAGTCGTAGACGATATTGCTTTTCCTGACTCCGCACAGCCATAATAAAAGTGCTGAAGTTACGCCTGATCTGTCTTTTCCAGCGCTGCAGTTGAACATTACATTTGTTTTGGCATTTGCGATAGTCTTAAATACCTTTGCAAGATTCTCTGAATGAGCGATCTTGTAGTAGCTATCCGGCACAGCCTCTACGCTTTCCGGGATACCGCTTCCTTCTTCGATTGGGATATCATGATAATCAAAGCCTTCCAGATTCGCAAGGCCGTGAGGTTTGCGTTCCTTTTCTTCGCTGTTCCTCATATCGATAATGGTGGTGATGCCATTGTCTTTCAGGAACTTAATATCTTTTTCCGAAGGGTAATTGGCAACGTCACTTCTTATCACACGGCCATACTTCGTGAGTCTGTCTGTGCCATCGATCCTGTAGCCGCCAAGGTCTCTTGTGTTAAGGGTAGTCTCGAGAAGTGAATAAGGCATATTATCCCAAGATGTGTCGTAACAAGTTATTAATCCCTTACCTTCTTTGAGAGCAGCAAGTTCTTTTTCACTTGATGCCATTTCAACTAGTTTCTCCTTACATCTTTCTATAAAAATGGTATGATTTTTTAAGAATTAACCAAAAGCCATCTTAAACCCTTCGTTGTCTAACAACATCTATCGTTTTGGTCACGCCTCTATCTTTTTTTACAAAGTCAGAAAGGTATGGAATGCAAAACATGACTTTACCGCGCTCTGCAGCAGCAATAATACCGTGATCAATAAGATACGCCCTGTTTCTGCTAAGTTTACTTTGAGATACTCCCAAAGCTTTAGCTATTTCAGACGTTGAGCTAAGACGATCATCCCTCATGCACAAAGACATTTTTATCAGGTATTGTTTCTCATTTTCCGGAAGCTCTTCAAAAAGAGGAACAAGTGCTCTCTGTTCATATGCAAATAGCGCATTCTTCTCAGCTTCCAACAGCTCATCTTCAGTTACAGTATGCTTTTTATCCGGGTTATGATTATTGACCTGCAAGATCAGGTGATAACCAAGAAGTTGCATAATATATGGGTGTCCAAAACTGCTCTCGTTAATTCTATTCAAAAAGGTATTATCTATCTGTAGTCCTTTGATACCGGAGAACACTTTTTTAAGAGCATCTTCAGCTTCATCCCAGGTAAATAATCCGATTTCTTCATGTGATGCGCGTCTAAGATACGTACAGCCTTCATGCCTCGTAATATTTCCATATGCGTAAGGAAGGCCTGCAACCGCAAGCATGATATCATATCCTTTTCGTGAAGCCATCTGAAAGGCATTACAAAGAGATGAGACATCTTCAATTGGAACCTTTTGAATTTCATCCACTGTAACAAGTAAACCTTGTTTGGACTTAGCACATGCATCCAGAAGAATAGGCTGAAGAAGTTCTCTGCCAATACGCTTAGTTTTAGAGACAGATCCTCCGCTGATTCCACCGCCAATTCCAAGCACGCTGACACTAGCCTGAGGACTAATAGTATTGGTCACCTCATCGTACCCGCTTAATTCATGCATCAGTTGCTCAATAGTATCTTCCGGACCAAGATCTATGACTCTTCTATTTTTCTTACTAGCTCTTATAGATAATTGCTCTAATAAAGCAGTCTTACCACAACCTCGTGTTCCAGTTATAAATATCGCTCGCTCATCGCTTCCAGAATCGACCATGGCAAGGTCAAAAAGACCCAGGATTCTGTCTCGACCAAAAAACACATCCGGTTTGCCACCAAAAATAGGTGAAAATGGATTAGAAAACATGATAATACTTCCTTTCCATAAGTGTAATTGACAATCAATTATTATCTATATTTAATTTTATGCTTTTATGCAATTATGTCAAATATGTCAATATATCTGTTTTATGAATTTTATGTACTTGTAACCTTTTTATACACTTTATGTTAAGATGATGTTTTTATGTAATCAGATGAGTTTTATACATCAATGATAATTTCATGTATTATGCTAAGCAAATTGAAAATCCAACACTCTAATCCCTTATTTCTTTTGCTCAATCTCTAAAGTAACATCTTTGATCTCCAGAATTGAATACCCGTCAAAACAGCTATACCATGCAGCTTGTTGTTATTAAAAATTATTACCGTTCCATCCCCAGTCATGGGTTGTTGAATACTTGACATACTATTGCTCGCATAACTCCGTATTGCTTAACTCTTTTTTGAGCTGTGAAGTCATAAAGCATTGCTTTTCCTCCCATATAGTGTTATGCAGATACCAAACTGCTAAGTGCCTCAAAAAGCTCTGGCTGCTCATCTTTCATTCGGATAGGCCTTCCTTCACGATTTAAAAATGCATGTGAAGATGTACCCTTGCATACAGTCTTCAAGTCCAAATTTGATTTTTACAGGATACTCTCTTTCTCATACTTTCTCAATAAGTTCCAGATACTCACTGTAATTCTTTTTGCCAGCTTTTCTTTGAAACCAGTCATTAACAAAATCACTACTAGCGCACACAGTATTATACATGGGTGCAAACTCCTTAAACATGTAGTTATGTTCGAGAAGCCTTATCTCATCAAGCTCCATTTCTACAGCTTTATCAACAAACTTCTGTATCCAGTCAAGTGTATAATCTCCATACTCTATATGATAAAATTCACGGATTTCTTCTTTTTCCATTATCTCTTATTGCTCCAATCCTTTGATGTCTTCCTCAGTTAGCACCTGGAGTTTTCTATAATTCCTATTCCCCTAATTTTTATTCTTTTGATAATGTCAGTATCATATCCGGAAGGACAACTGTACGCCCATAATCATACTGATTCTGCTGTTCTTCATTTCGTCCAACCAGTGCAGCTCCTGATGCAGAATTATCCGAGACCACAAGCAATGCTATACCAGGTTAGGGGTCTACAGATTTTTCATAAAAAATCTGTTCATGGTACTATGAACCACCTCTTTAGGACGCACTATCTCTTTATAACCTTTCTTTTCATAGATATGGATAGCGGCCTGAAGGTTATTATGAGTCTCCAAATATGAAGCTTTGTACCCTGCTTCTCGCATCTTGTCTTCAATGAAATCTATCATTTCGTAGCCAAGTCCGGAACCTTTTGCCGAATCTGTAAGATATAGTTTTTGCAGTTCAGCGGTATCTTTCATCGATTCAAATCTATCATATCCTATTCCACCAATGACTTCACCATTATCGTCTTCAATGAATAATCAAAAAGCCTTCAACCACATTCTCTGTAGTTGAAGGCATCTTTTAAGTAAATAGTGGAGTCGATGGGAACGGTTCTGTGAATCACTTCAGTTTTTCAATCATACCGGCTAAAGCCAAAAAGCTTTCAGATTTGACTAAGGCAATTCCCTGTCCTTCATCTCCAAGGACAACCAGTTGATCCCCGGGAGAGATATCAAACAGCTTTCTAGCTTTGGCGGGAATCACTATCTGGCCCTTATCTCCCACTGTTACAAGGCCGAAGAGGTGCTTGCCCTTAGGCGGAACAGCAAATCCCATATTGTCCTCAGGCTCGTAATTGGCAAGGTCATCTAAAGACACTCCGAAAATATCAGCGAGCTGCTTGCATTTATCAAGATCAGGAATGCTCTCTCCGGCTTCCCATTTGGCAACGGATTGCCTTGTGACTCCGAGCTTTTCTGCAACATCCTCCTGAGTCATCTGTGAGAATTTTCGCAACTGAACCAGATTATCCTTGAACATGGTTTATTTCTCCTCGTATATTATGTAATGGCACGATTGCTCAAAAGTCCTGCCCTATCGGCAGGAACCATTCCAAATCATGACTTCGCTATGATGGTTCCTCCCTTCTTAATTCCCAGCACTGCCCATCTGAAAAACGGTATCCGTGAAATGATGGCATACAGGCCATATCCGAAAAGAAATCCCGCTGCAAGACTTAAAATGTAGCATGCAGACGCAGGCAAGAGCCCCGGCTTTGCAAATATAAGAGCAACAGTAGATATTCCAAGGTAATGGAATACATATAGTCCGAAGCTGTGATCTGACATCCATCTGGAAAAAGAGCCAGAAAAGTCCCCAAAGCGTGCCATACCCGCCAGCATTGCCAGCGATCCCACATACGCATCAAGCGCATATAAGAAGCCTCTGTTGATTGGCTTGTCTGCATAATTATCGCCGAAATTCATAACCGCGAATACAACACATATAGCCACTGCTGCCACTATCAAAGGTACTGCTATCTTCTTCAGTCTTTCGATCACTTCATCATTTGAAAAAACGAAATAACCAAGCATAAAGAAAACAAAATAAAATGCGATTCTGTAAACAGAAACAATAGGAGTATTAAGGATCTGCGCTGCTACCCAGATTGGAAAAACAAACAGTGCGATCAGCCACAGAGGAGTCTTAGCACCGGCAGCCAATAGCTTTCCTTTTTCAATCTTTATTATAACCACCAGTAACACGCAGTATATCCACAGAAGATGCATGTACCAGAGCACTCCGCTTCCGGAGGCAACCATTATCAGATAGATAACCGGTTTGGGAACTCCCGCTGACGCAAGTCCTTCAAATCCGCCTCCAAGCGACATGCTCACATACCCTTGAATGAATTGAAATACAAAAAGACCTATAGTCGATGGTACCAGTAGTTTTAAAGATCTGGACTTTATGAACTCCTTATCCGAATGTGAATCCAAAGACAGTCTGGCACTTATTCCGGAAACCACGAAAAGAACCGGCATAAACCATGGATAGACCAGATACTGATATATGTCGTAGTACTGAACCGGCAGATCTGTGATCTTTCCAAGACCGCCAAGAACACCCTCAGCGTTATACATGTAAAGCACATGATAGATCACAACGATAACAACTGTGATCCAGCGAATGTTGTCCAAATAGTGTTTTCTCATACTAATCCCACCTTTGCAATTTATTTTAACATAATTTTATTGCTCTAATAAGTATAAGTCCACCAATCAAAATTAACATTTAAGAAGCATTTGTGTTAAGAATTGTTGCTTTAGTTTTCCTTCAGATTGTACCTCCATCAATAATTATCTATCTTTATTGCTCCTTCCAATTTCAATACTAAAGCCTTGACCTGTTTTTCGCTAATGAATAAAATAAATATTGTGATATGCTTTTTTGGAATATCTCATCATTCGTCTCTATCGAAAGGAGTTTTTATGGAAATCAGGAATCTCAAGTACTTTCTTGCAGTCGCAAGGGAAGAGAATATGTCAAAGGCCGCTGAGCAGCTTCATGTTTCCCAGCCTACTCTTTCAAAGACACTCAAGGCTCTGGAAGAAGAGCTCGGTAAAAAGCTGTTTGTCAGGCACAGCTTCAGTATTTCACTTACAGATGAGGGAATGCTTTTGCGCGATCGTGCTCAGGACCTTGTAGCTATGTCAGATAAGATAGAGCAGGAATTTAATACTCTGGATGATATTACCGGCGGCGATATTTATTTTGGACTGGCTGAGAGCTATCAGATTAGATATCTGGCCAGAGAGATTTATAAGTTAAAAGAAAAATACCCTAATTTCACTTATCACATAACCAGCGGAGATACTGAGCAGGTTACAGAGAAGCTCGACAAGGGCATTCTTGATTTTGCTGTGCTGTGCGAAACACCTGACAGCGATAAATATGAATTTGTAAAATTCCCTCAAGCCGATGTATGGGGCGCAATAATATCTGCATCACATCCGCTCTCCAAGAATAAAACCATCAGAGTTTCCGATCTTGTGGGACAACCTCTTTTTGTATCTGAACAAAGCTGGAATAACGAGATCAAAGCCTGGGCAAAAGACAGATTCTCTGAGCTTAAGCTTGAAGGATCATTTAGGTTATCCTACAACGGTAGCGTATTTGCAAGAGAAAACCTTGGTATACTTCTCACCTTTAAAGATCTGATCAACACGGAAAAAAGTGACCTGGTTTTCAGGCCACTCTCTCCAAAACTGACTTCCGATCTTTATCTTATATGGAACAAGTACCAGACTTTTACACCTATTGCAGAGAAATTCCTGGATCAGATCAAGAAGGCATTTGATTAGTATACGCGAAAGGCTTCCTCATCACCATAAATCCTGAAATCATTCAAAATCCTTGATCATAGACGCGTCTATTCCGAACTCTTCCGGAAGGAATCTCGGGCATACATTCTCTTTGGTAGCAATAACAGATGCTGCAAGTCTTGTTCCTATCTCGCAGGATTCTCTGAAACTCTTGCCATATGTAAGACCGATGGCTACACCTGCAAAGAAGGAATCGCCTGCGCCGGTAGTATCTGTAACTACAACCTGCCTGGACTTAACATATCCGGATTCACCGTCACAAGTAGCATATACAGAGCCCAGCTCTCCGAGAGTTATTACCATCTTCGGAATCTGAGAAGCCTTGAGCTTGCATACAAGGATCTCACGCAGCTGCTCCGGATCCATATCATCATATACATCAGAAAAGAATATTCCGGCTTCCTGCTGATTGCAGACAAAGCATGCACAGTTCTTCAGAAGATCTCGCCTTTCTACTGCTATAGTCATATTCGAAACTACAGCATATACCTTCTTGTCATACTTTTGTGCAAGAGCAAAAACTCTTTTAAGAATATCTTTTTCCATATCGAACTCAATGATGATACTGTCGGCATCTTTGAAGATCTCATCACCCTGTTCATCGAGGATTCTTGCGATCTCGCTTAGATCGGGACGCTTGGAGATCGATGCAACAACATCACCTGAGTTATCAAATATAGCAAGCCAGGAGCCAAGCCCGTCCTTGACTTTCCTGATATATTTGGTGTTGACCTTATGGTTTTTGAGCTTATCAACAACATCAATGCCGATACCTGTCTCGTCAACAAGTCCTACAAATGTGGGTCTTAACTCAACATTGGCTATATCCTCTGCTATGTTACGGCTTACTCCTCCATGTACCTGTACTACATTACCTACATTTCTCCCACCGGCAATATACTGCATGGAAGGATAGCCCTTAATATCAACAAAAACAGCGCCAATTACAACAATACCCATATTTACCTTAATTCCTTTCGTACCCTTAGGGGTTAAAACAAAATACGAAGCGTGAGCATAAAAAGTGCCACGGTTTCTGCCACTACTATTGCTCGCAGGATCCATGAAAATCTTTCGAGTCTGTAGAGCCTGTTCAGACGAGCATGCGCCTTTAAAAGCTTTTTGTCAAGTTCTCCGGCAAGGTTGAATTCATCGCCCATACTAAGGCTCTGAAGGCCCCTACCTACCAGAAATTGTATCGTAAGCTCTTCTCTGCAATCAGGACAACTGTCGATATGCTCCAAGAACTCAGCAAGTTCCAGATTTTCAATAGATTCGTCAAAAAAAGAGGGAATACACCGCTCTGCTTCCTTGTGTGTCATAACTGCCTTCCTTCAGGTCATCATCAGGCAAAATAGGTAAATACAAAACTATCTGCAACTATCCTGATCTTCTAATATAAGACCGGATATAAGTTCTATCAGCTCCTATTCTCCATAGCGACAAGATTCTCAGCGCCATGCATCTTTCTAAGCTTTGGTTTTTCTATCTTGCCTGTGGCATTACGTGGTATTTCTTCGAAGAAAATGGTTTTAGGTCTCTTATATCTTGGAAGACCCATGCAATACTCATTGATTTCTTCTTCTGTACATATCATACCATCTTTTACTTCAATTATGGCAGCAGTTTTTTCTCCAAGTCTTGGATCAGGAATTCCGATAACTGCTACATCCTTGACTTTATCGAAAGTTCTTATGAAATTCTCAATCTGAACAGGATAGATATTCTCTCCGCCACTGACTATTACATCCTTCTTGCGATCTACAAGAAAATAAAATCCGTCCTCATCCTGCATAGCCATATCACCCGTATAGAGCCAGCCATCTTTTAAGATCTTGGCAGTCTCTTCCGGATTATTATAATAACAGGTCATAACGCCGGGCCCTTTGACACACAGTTCTCCGACATCACCCTTGTCCACTTCTTCATCATCTTCATCAACTATCTTGCACTCCCAGCGATATCCGGGTATGCCGATAGCGCCAACCTTATCGACATTCTCAACTCCAAGATGTACGCATCCGGGGCCGGTAGATTCAGAAAGGCCGTAATTAGTATCATACTGATGATCAGGAAAATATTCAAGCCATCTTTTGATAAGTGATGGCGGAACAGGCTGTGCTCCGATATGCATAAGCCTCCACTGGTCAAGATCATAATCATCAAGGCTAAGTCTGCCACTGTCAAGAGCATCCAGAATATCCTGTGCCCACGGAACCAGCAGCCATACGATCGTACACTTCTCGCTGGATACTGCAGATAATATAACTTCTGGCGTAGCACCTTTTAAAAGCACAGCTCTACTGCCTGCAAACAAACTTCCCATCCAGTGGAACTTGGCTCCTGTATGATATAGAGGAGGTATACATAAAAAGACATCGTCTCTTCCCGTTCCATGGTGCCTTGCTTCCATCTCTGCTGCCTGCGACAGACTCAGATGCTTATGAAGGATTGCCTTCGGGAATCCTGTTGTTCCTGATGAAAAATAGATTGCAGCAAAGTCATCATCTGTAAGAGGAAGATGCGGCGACTTAGAAGAACAGTCGGCAACAAGCTCTCTATAACTCTCTGCAAAACTCGGACAATTATCACCTACATAGAAAAGAAGACGTCCCTTGGAAAGACGCTCTGCATATGACTCTATACGGCCTATGAATTCAGGTCCGAATACTATAATGTCAACTTCTGCAAGCTCTGTACAATACAAGATCTCTTCTGCATCGTATCTGAAATTGAAAGGGACTGCTATAGCACCTGTTTTTAACACGCCGAAATAAACAGGAAGCCACTCAAGACAGTTGTACATTATGATCGCAACTTTATCATTTTTCTTAATGCCTCTGCTAAGAAGCAGATTAGCAAATCTATTGGCCTTCTCATCAAAGACCTTCCATGTGATCTGTCTTCTGTAAGGTTCAAACCTTGTTGGCTCTATAAGATCATACTCTTTCCAGGATATACGTCTGGTATCGGCCATCTCCGGATTCAGCTCTACAAGAGCGATCTCGCCCGGGTATAATTTTGCATTTCTTTCAAGAAGTTCTGTAACTGGCATAGCCTGTGGTCCCCCTTTGACCTCATAATATTTGATGATGCGCGTTAAAAAAAGACTTTTTTGAAAAAGATGTTCTTTTTCGCTTTAACGCTTCAACGTATTATATTTAAAATATCACATATACGGTCAAACGTCAATGTCAAAAGCCATTTTTAGGGCTGTACAT
>OCTW011575442.1_pt1 | contig 13437 bp, 6 predicted proteins | sample 1539671 | NCBI WGS metagenome assembly OCTW01 (sample SAMN02144230, study PRJEB22623) | gut metagenome | biome: sheep rumen | host: Ovis aries | place: New Zealand | reverse complement strand
GAGCCTCGAGCTGTCATTTTCAAGGCTCTTAGATTTCGTTTCAAGGCTCTTAGATTTCGTTTCAAGGCTTTTAGTTTTGATTTCCACAGGGCTGACAAAAAAAAGAGCCTGAGAGTGAAGCGACAATTAGAGAATTTATCCACCAGCAAACGGTAAACGGTAAACCGCTAACCGCAGAAAAACGTATAACGGATTTTCTCAATTAAGGGTTGTGTCGTACTTTTGCACAAAAATCGTGCAAAAATTATGCCGTTTTTCTTTTTTTAACTCCGTAATACTTGTCATTTCTATATAAAAAGGTATATTTGTAAACTGAAAATACACACTATGGACACAGGTAAAAACACTTATTTCGAGGGCGGCTTTAACGTATGAAATAATTATGACTACATATAGCAACTATATAGATAACCTCCTAACTCCCAAAATTCAAGAGCAAGCAGTTGTACTTGACCTGTTTGCAGGTTGTGGAGGACTTTCGCTGGGGTTTGAAGCTGCCGGATTTCGAACTATTGGGTATGAGATGGTAGAAGCTGCCGTTGAAACCTACAATAATAATCTTCACGGTAAATGCCACAACCAATTTCTCACTGTGGGTTTCGAATATCCTGAGGCAGAGAACATAGATATTGTAATTGGCGGCCCTCCTTGTCAGCCATTCAGCAGATTTGGTAATCAAATGGGCATGGAAGATGCAAGAGACGGCTTCCCCATCTTCATTGACGCAGTTAGAAGATTACAACCGAGGGTTTTCCTTTTTGAAAATGTTGCAAATATTTTAGGACGTCACAAGTGGTATTTAGATTTGATTGTCAGAGAGCTACAAAATCTTGGCTATATAGTTGAGTATCGTGTTCTTAATGCTGTTAACTATGGCGTGCCTCAAAATAGGGAACGCCTAATTTGTGTTGGCCATCGTTCCTCTTTTCGCTACCCGGCAATCGAACGAAAGAAGACGACAGTAGAGGATGCCATAGGTGATACGATGTTGAGCCAAGAGCCAGAAGATAAAATATTAACTCCTCGTCAAGATGAATACATTGCATCTTATGAGAAGAAGTCACATTGTGTAAATCCTCGCGATTTATACCCCAATAAGCCTGCAAGAACAATTACATGCCGTAATCTAGCTGGAGCCACAAGTGATATGCAACGTGTCAGACTGCTTGACGGTCGGAGAAGACGTCTTACAGATAGGGAGGCTGCAAGGTTGCAGAGCTTTCCAGATTGGTTCGCTTTCGCAGGTAATGAAACTAAAAAGTTTTATCAAATAGGCAATGCTGTTCCCCCATTGTTGGCATATAAAATAGCTCTTCAAGTAAGAGAAACCTATCATATGGAACAACGTGACCCACAAGATATTATAAACGATTTAATACCTCACGATTTATTTGAATATGCAAATTAAAGTATTGAAATCTACCCCAAAGTCAATAGAAAGGCTTGTCATAGGAATGTTAGACATTCTCAAAGCCGTAGGAGTACCTGTAGAAAACACAGACAGAAAACTTGAACGAATGGCAAAAGCCTGTATGGCCGTAGGCCAGATAAAGCGTTCCTTTAAGGATGCAAAATCATCAGAAGATGGCGAGTTTTTTCGTTCAAGAGATATTATCACTTTCGAAAATGCCAACTATGGAGAGAAGATTGCTGATTCTTCTTATGATGATATTAGACGGCAGGACTTAAAGATGCTTGTTGAGGCAGGAATAGTATTAAACTCATCATCACAAGAAGAACAAGCTACCAACAACCCATCACGTGGTTATGCGCTTAGTCCAGCCTTTGCAAATCTCCTTCGTCAATACAAGACGCCTTCATGGAAATCTGCATTGGACAAGTTTATTGCTGACACTATCTTACTGAAGGAAGAATTAGAAAGAAGGAGGAATTTGATTAAGGTTCCTGTCACATTACCTGGCGGAAAGCATATTGACCTTTCGTATGGAGAGCATAATGATTTGCAAAAGGCAATCATTGAGGTCTTTCTTCCTGCATTTGGATTTGGTGCAGAAGTGCTTTATGTAGGAGACACGAAAGATAAGTTCCTTCATCTTGAACAAGAAGCACTTGAAAACCTCAATTTCTTTCCTCTTGAACACGAAGAACTTCCTGACGTGGTAGCATATAGTAAGGAAAAGAATCTTCTTTATCTTATTGAGGCATATCATTCTACGGGTGAATGGAGCGAAGTGCGAGTGAGAAAAATTAAGCGTAAGCTGGAAGAGTCTCACTGCACAGCCAACATAGTTTTCTTTACAGCTTTTGAAAACAAGAAGGTCTTTAAGCAGAAAGCGAAAGACATCGCATGGGAAACAGAAGTATGGATTGCCGATAACCCTGAACACCTTGTTCATTTCAATGGATATAAGTTTCTTGAAATACACAATTGACAAATAGACTCCTGATATTGAAGGATTGAAAACTTCGTTGGCTCTTTCTCGACAATAGGTAAGGTGGTTCCTTCTTTGAGCCACATCTGGAAGAAAGATAAGACAACGCCAAACAATACACTCCGATGGATGGTGGGCTGTACATCGCAGTGGAGGAATGAGTGACAATATCTGTATGGAGTCGGCAACAGGCCAAATTACCTTGCATATTAAATCGTCTGTTTTTCAACACTTTAAGCGAAACAATGCAGGAATGTATGCAAAAAACATTTTAATTTTTTATAGGCAATGGCACAAATGTTAGCGCAGAGAGAGCATGACTATTTCGCAGAGACTGTAATCTGTGCCAACTGCTATATTGTTGCCAAAATATTTATATTGCGAAGAGTCTGAATATAATCGTGAGGCAAGCCCCGTCTTGTCGCGATTATTTTTCGTTTACTCGCGATTAAATTTCGTTTCCTCGCTGTTAGATTTTGTTACGTCGCTGTTAGATTTTGTTACGTCGCTGTTAGATTTTGTTACGTCGCAACAAAAGTTTGTTGCTTGACAGCAGGCGTTGTTTGAAACGAAAAAAATGTGCGGAGGCTCTTGCTGAGCATCCGCACATTTCTTTATTTACAATCGACTTGTAATCTTATTAAAAGAGGACCTTCTTGCCGTTCTGGATATATATCTGTCCCTTCTGCGGGTTGGCAACCTTGCGACCAGTCAGGTCGTAGTATGATTGACCATTGACCATTGAAGATTGACCATTAATGGCAGATGCGATACCGGTAACATCGTCATCATCTTCAAAAGTGAGCTTGAAGCCGTTAGAATTAGAAGAAGAGCCTGTCGATATCGTGAGATATGCGCGGTTGGCTGCGAGGTTGAGGGGTCCATCACCGCCCCACTTGTAGAAGCCCGGCTCGCCATTGTTTCTGCCAAGGAAGTAGTTATTGGCAGCAGGAACGGCTGTTGGCACGTATATACCAGTAAGGCTAGTCTCGGTGAGCGGAGCACTTGTGGATGCACTGCTGGCAATAGTAGCCGTTGCAGTATTTGCACTACCTTTAATTACTACGGGAGTACCTGCAGGAACTACACCGCCTTCCAGTGCTGTCATCTGGAGAGTAGTCTTTGCTTCGTCAAGAGCGAGGGTATATGCTGTTGCACCTGTCAGGGTATAGTCGAAGGGCAGACAAGATGTTGCATAGTAATCGTTGCCAATCTGATTGAGATTGATGGTGAGTTCGTCAACCTTTACGATGTACCAGGCAGAAGCTTCACCCTGTCCGTTTGAATTCCATGTAATTAAATTTCCATTCGATCCAGTTCCGTTTCCATGGCCTCCAGCATGTAATGTCTGAGCATTATTAGATTGTTTGAATGTGTATTGTGCAGCACCAATTGATGTTATCTCTACTGCGGCAGCATCACCCAAAGCTGCGTTCTGAACATTCCATGTACCATTACCTGTAGCCATTGACTGCTGGGCATTGGGGCTATAGATGTTCCATTTATCTTCGTTAGCAGTAAACTTGAAGATGGAGTTCACCTGATGCTCTGCTGTAGTGGCAGCCTTTGCCCAAACGATGTTTGTTGTGCTCACAGCAGGATTATAGTACCATGCAGCAGTTGCGTTAAAACCGGGAACAGCACTGATGACACGGTAGTAGCCTTCGCCAAGAGTGATTTCTGATGCAGCAGCCAGTTTGTTTAAAGTTTGTAACTCTACAATGCTGGCAGTTGCAAAGTAGAATGGGTTATCTGCAAAGTAATTCTTAAGATCGTTGCCTGCAGACAGTACGTCAGCAGCTACAGCTTTTGTTCCCACTGCTCCAGCAGGAGCATTCAGAACGAGTGTACTGAGGAAATTATATGGGTATGAACTTGGAGTCTTGAACCAACATGTGCTGCCGTTGCCAGAGTCTGTCCAACCATTTACATTATAAGAATCAGAATCATAGCAGTTCAGGCGAACAGTTCCATCTTTCAGAATGAAGCAGGCATACCCGTTTGCTATTGTCTTGCTGCTTTCGCTGGAGGCTCCTGGAATAAACAAACTGCCTGTTGAAGCCATCTTCGCATGTTCTCCATTTGTCGTACTCTTATAGAGAGTCATGCCGCTTCCAGCTGCTTTGTTGTAGATGCTTAAACCATCGTAAGGATTGCCAACGAAACAGAAATAGTTTTTGTCGGACAGACTTGCATAAGCATTTGTGGCAACAGCTTCAGTAGCGATAATATCGGAGTTGCCACTATCATACTTCCAGATATGGTTGGCATCTTCATGTGCCGAGTGAATACCTACTGTATACCACTTGGCCGACGCAAAATTGTCTGAGAGTTGGAACGGACCATTCCAAGTAGCCGTTACAACGACCTCTGAGGTCTCACTGGTGATGGTCTCAGGAGAATAGCTCAGTGTAACGAAATCATTGGCAAAGCCATTAGGTAGGAAGTCCGATGACGGAGAGAGAAGTTTTGTGGAAACATTTTCAATAGTCTTTATGGTTGAGCCATCACTCCATTGAAGCGTATATGTAACGTTCTTTGTTGTGTTATCAGAAACTGTAACAGTAAGGTTAGAACTGCATGCAGCAATAGCAGTCTGCGCATCTGCATAACCCACGGCATCAGCACCATTGATGCTATAAAGCTTGTCACTGGGCAGAGTGAAGGAATCACTGCCGTCGGCAGATACATAGATCGTTGATACAGCATCGCCACCATTGACTGCAACAGCCTTGCTGAAATCAACCTTGTACATGCGCTTGAATGTGAACTGCTGACCGCTGGTGTGTGCATAAGTATTACCACCTGAACGGTCAATCCAAAGGTTATTGGTTTTATCCTTGAATTTGATAGTAGCTCCACTATTATAGACTGAAATGAAGGAGTTTGCAGAAGCTGCATCGACCAATGTCAAAGTGCCACCAGTTGTTGTACGACCACCAATATACTTTTCTGTGCCCACATTGTAGATTCTGTAGCCATTTGTGCCATCCTGCACCAACTGCCACATCCAGTTTGTTCTGCCTGCGACGCCAGGAAGAGCTCTGCCCTGGCCACAATTCACATTAGTTCCACTTCCTTCCAGCCAACTATTAGCATTGCTGGAAATCATCAGCGCATAGTAAGCAGGAGCCTCGTTGGTTGAAGCAATAAAGGGACGCGGCTTAACTGTGACAGTAAGCGTTCCAGTGTTCGCATTGATAGCATTCTTCACTTCCTCTGCCGTCTTTTCCACGCCGTCAATGTAGTATACAGCAGCGTAGGCAGTAGAAAAACTTGTGATTTGATTATCAGAGTTTGTATAGTATTCCGGTGTCGTGATATTCCCGTTAATAGTTACTGTAGAGGGGTAACTCTCAACTGCCACTCCGTTTACGTCGGTGGCTTCAACCACGAAGAGGGTCTGGTAGAAACGCTCAAACTTGAAGATGGAACCACCATCTGAAATGCTATTGTAGATACCCATATTATTACCAACACCGCCATGATTGCTCAATACTGCACCACAAGTTACACCGCCATAACTATAATTTCCACCATTGGGGTCAAAAAGATTCAGTGTCTTGCTTGTAGAACTATACCAAGCCATCTGAAATGCGGTGCAATCGTTTTTAGTACCATTGGTCTTTAATTTCGAATTTCCTTCTGAATAGTCTGTGAATTTCCAGTAGCCACCAGCAGGATTAGAGATAAGAGCCTTTCCATTGGCATCTGCCTCAACCTTCCAAATAAAGCCAACAATTCCTAAACCATTGTTTGCCTTAACATACTCGCCATTTTGCTGCAAAGCAACAGAAGCACCACGACTCGGCAACAAAATACGATAATAAGCACCATCTACTAAGGCGTTTCCTTTAGAATCTTGTGCTGACGTTACTGCAACGGTTGAATATGCCCACGCTCCGCTAACACTGATCAGCAGAGCGGCAATTATAGATAAAAACTTTTTCATAGTCTTAGTAATTTGGAAAAGTTAATACTACTCCTCTCCCCACAAGGAAATGGAGGAAGTGGAGGTACTGGATTCGTCATCGTCTTCTACTCCCCCGCTGAAACCCTTGGAGAAACCGATATCATCTCTATTCTGGATTTCTGTGCCAGAAACCTTCATCTGGCATAGTGAGCCAGAAGGCAACATATACGCTACGCACTCGGGTGTAACATACATCTTCTTTTTTGTCATAGTTGTTTAAGGTTAGTTAATTAAGTTTGTATTGTTTTATCTTCTCTCTTCATTATTATTAACACGCGCTACGCGCGAAAGCCAACAATCCCTTTGCAGGGAATATATTTTTCATGGCCAATGAAGTGCAAAGGTATGATTTTCTATTCTCCCCGCCAAATTTTTACCCACACTTTTTTTGTTTTGCAAGAGAAAATCGCTATTTCGTAGCACCCTTATGCAAAAAAATGTCGCTCGCGACACACAGATTACGCGGACAATTTGTGAAATTAGTAGTAGCTTAAGCACGGCAAGTGTCAGTGCATCGGCTGGAGATGGTAGTCAATGACGCGCTGCAGGGCACGGCGGCATACCGGACAGTAGTCGGGTACGTTGTTGGTGCGCATGCGGCAGTTGAAGGCTGGACGATAGACGCCCTTGCTCTGATTACCGCCTCCCTCAAAGACTCCTACGGTGGTGTAGTCGTTCTTGTCCTGATTAGGATTGACGGGTGTAGGTATGACGGCATCCTTGGGCAGCATGTCGGCCCACTTGCGCTGGAAGTCGCAGAGGGTGGTGAGGTTCTCGTGCCACGGCTCTACATCGGGATAGTAATACTGGGTGTACATCTCGTCGTAGAAATACTCGTCACCGAGGCCGCCAAAGCTATGGCCGAACTCATGGACAAAGACGGGCAGCGTGCCTGCATGGTGGGCAGGGGTGATGTCGTAGCTGTTATACACTCCGCAGCCGCCATACTCAGAGCTGTTGGCCAGCACGACGATATGCTCGTAGGGTACTGCGGCGAGGTGGTCGCTGGTCTTGCGCAGATTGACTACTCCTATGAGGCGCTTCATATAGAGGAAATCGAAGAATGTGCCGCAGGCGGTCTGCTTCCACACTCCCTTGGCCGGCTCGCTGACGCCACTCTCCTGCGACTCTGCCCCTACGGCTATCACGTTGAAGCGGTGTTTGTTTGACTTGAAGGGCTCATATTTGAACAGCTCATCGGTCACGCGCTGTGCGTCCTGATAAAAGAGCGGCAGCTCGTCCTTGGTATAACCTTCGGCCAGTATGGCGAGGTCTATGCACTCCTCGGGGGTGCCTGAGTGAAGGAGGTATCTGTTGTCGGGTGCCTGCTTGCTGCTGAGGTCGCGCACCATGATGTCCTTGGGGTCAAACTGGTGCTTGAGCACGGTGACGGGACGCTGCTTGAAATCAAAGAGGCGTATCTCTATCTCCACCTTACTGCGCGGCATAGGCAGCAGTACCACGTGTTCGTAGGCGCACTTGAGGGTGAGGGCCTGGGGGGTGCCGCTCCAGTCCTGGAAATGGGTGCTGAAGGAGTTGCAATAGATTTTCCTGCCGTCATCAAGCGAGCGCATGGTGATATCGCCGGTGCCCTCCAGGAGCAGCGTGTCGAGATTGACGCGGCGGCCTGCCCAGGTGGGAAGGCTGACGTATTCAGACACAAATATCTCCTGGCGCGTGGAGTCGCCGGCAAAGGTGTAATCAATGCGCAGGGTGCGTCCGTCGAAGTAGTGGTCAAAGTTGATTTCGCCGCTGGCAACGATGGCTAAGCAGCACGATAGGAAAAATAATACCTTTTTCATTTCTGTTTTTATTATGTTATTTCGCTGCAAAAGTACTATATTTTAATAACACACAGCTGCGTTTTGCAAATAAAAGCACTAATTATTTTGCCCATTCACCACAATTTCGCAACTTTGCAGTTACGTTAAGCAACTTTCATTCAATTGAGAGTTGATAATTGAGAATTGAAAATTACTTTCCGGACTTGGCTTCTATAACCACTAACAAGGAGATAGAAGAAGATAAAAGGAGATAAAAGGAGATAGAGGACAATAGTCTTTCTTCTTTCGAACTTTTCAAATCTGTAAACAGTAAACGGTAAACAGTAAACGTTTTAAAAGTTAAGCCGTTAGAAGGAGATAGAAGAAGATAAAAGGAGATAGAGGACGTTAGTCTTTCTTCTTTCGAACTCTTCAAATCTGTAAACAGTAAACCATAAACATTTAAGAAGTTAAGGAAATAAAAGGAGATAGAAGGAGATAAAAGGAGATAGAGGACGTTAGTCTTTCTTCTTTCGAACTTTTCAAATCCGTAAACAGTAAACAGTAAACCATAAACAGTAAACAGTAAACAGTAAACGGTAAACTAATAACCAATAAAACACACAAACATTATGTACGGAAAAATGCAACAGCATCTTCAGCAGACTATTGCTGAGATCAAGGAAGCCGGACTCTACAAGAACGAGCGTCTTATTGAGAGCCCGCAGCAGGCAGCCATTCAGGTTGCCGGCAAGGAGGTGCTTAACTTCTGCGCCAACAACTATCTGGGCCTCTCCAACAATCCTCGCCTCATTCAGGCTGCCAAGGATATGATGGACAAGAGGGGCTTCGGCATGTCGAGTGTACGCTTTATCTGCGGTACTGCCGACATCCACAAGCAGCTTGAGGCTGCCATCAGCGACTACTTCAAGACTGAGGACACTATTCTCTACGCTGCCTGCTTTGATGCCAACGGCGGTGTGTTTGAGCCGCTGCTCACCGAGGAGGATGCCATTATCTCCGACTCGCTGAACCACGCCTCTATCATTGACGGTGTGCGCCTCTGCAAGGCTAAGCGCTATCGCTATGCCAACGCTGATATGGCTGAACTGGAGAAGTGTCTGCAGGAGGCTCAGGCTCAGCGTTTCCGCATCATTGCCACCGACGGCGTATTCTCGATGGACGGCAATGTGGCCCCGATGGACAAGATTTGCGACCTGGCAGAGAAGTATGACGCTCTGGTAATGGTTGACGAGAGCCACTCGGCAGGCGTTGTAGGCCCCACCGGTCACGGCGTCAGCGAGTTCTTCAACACCTACGGCCGCGTAGATATCTACACCGGCACCCTGGGCAAGTCCTTCGGTGGCGCCATGGGTGGCTTCACCACCGGCCGCAAGGAGATTATCGACATCCTGCGCCAGAGGAGCCGTCCCTACCTGTTCTCCAACTCGCTGGCTCCCTCGCTGGTTGGCGCAGGCATAGAGATGTTTAAGCTGCTCAAGGAGAGCAACGCCATCCACGACAAGCTGGTGGAGAATGTCAACTACTTCCGCGACAAGATGATTGCTGCCGGCTTCGACATCAAGCCCACGCAGTCGGCCATCTGCGCCGTGATGCTCTATGATGCCAAGCTCAGCCAGGACTTCGCTGCCAAGCTGCAGGAGGAGGGCATCTACGTTACCGGTTTCTACTATCCTGTTGTGCCGAAGGGCCAGGCTCGCATCCGCGTGCAGGTTTCTGCCGGTCACGAGAAGGAGCACCTCGACAAATGTATTGCCGCTTTCACCAAGATTGGCAAGGAACTGGGCGTGCTTAAGTAAGTGTTTCTTTTTGATTTCATAGCAAATTGCCGGCCGGCTGTCGTGAAGACTACTGGCCGGTTTTTTTTGCAAAGCAACGTGAATATTGTGTTAATTGGCACAAATAGACTCGGTATTCAAAAAAATGTTAGTAAATTCGCCGCGCTAATTTGTGTGATAACATGAAAACTGCAAGATATGTAATATATTTATCTTTAATGTTCGCGTGTGCGTGCGTGTGCGCCGAGGCAGAGAGTCTATCCTTTAATCCTCTGACCAAGTTTCGCATTGTGGCCGCCAAAACTGCGGGCAGCTCGGCTGCGCCGGGCATGCTGCACGGGGTAAACACCCCGGTGTGCATCACCACCGAAGATGCCTTGGCTGCCGACTGCTACTGGTATATCCAGGAGTATAAGGAGGGGCAGTATGCCATTCGCAATGCACAGACCCGCGAGTATCTGACCTGGGACATGGTTCGCTCGGACAACCCTATGCGCCGATACCTGACCATGACGATGGTGATGAAGGGCGACTCGTCGCTATGGACCATAAAGGACTGGGGGGACAGCGTCTATACCTTTGAGAGCGTTGCCGCCGACAATTACCGATTTAACGTGAGGAGCGGCACAGGAGTGCTGGGCACGTATGCCAGCGTCGGTACCAATCCGGCTAACAATGAGCGATTCTACATAGTGAAGGAAGACGGCTACGCCTATGACCCCGAGGAGGATGCCAACACTATCTGCGGTCAGAACGAGGAAGGCCTCTACTGGACCTCTTATCCGCTGGCGCAGCCGGTGGCCCTGACCACCGATATGTCTAACCCCATCTGCTACTACATCAAGAATGTGAGGTCAGAAATGTATGTTGACCCGACGGAGTGGCTGAGCCAGAGTGTTGAGAAACCGCAGAAACGCTTCTTCTTCGTCAAGGATGGCGACGGGGTGCAGATAATGGTGGAGGGCGGCAGCTATGTAAGCACCAAGCTGACGGAGACAACGGGCACCTCTGACCACGACGTCATTGTTATGGAGGGTGAGCCCGCCCTTGACGACGAGCAATGGACCATAGACTACGACGACACCACTGACAAGCCCGGCTACTCTATAGGCGTGCTCAAGGGCAGCGCCAATAACGAGAACAACCTCCATATCCTTGCCGGCACCATATACTGGAACGACTATTCGCAGCGCGGCATCTGCTGGTTTAGGGTTGACGGGGGGTCCACCTTTGCCTTCTACTCCACCGATGAGCGCCACCGCGAATACCTGGCCTCGCAGGGACTGGTGATAAAGGGGGCCACAACGCCCTCCGACACCACCGTTGTTCCTCCCGGTCCCGTTGACCCGGATGTCAGCGAGGTGGAACCTATTGAGGGCGAGGTGCTTCATATCTATCGCGCCGACGGCAGGGTGGAGGCTGTGCCACGGATGTATATTAATCAGGTGCGCCAAGGCACCACGCTGGTGCGCATCACCACCAAGGACGGCGGCCCCACCCTGGAGTATGCCGCCTATGAGGTTGACTCGCTGAGCGACGTGGCTCCGGAGATGCCGGTGTTCAACAGCTTTAAATTCAACAACAAGTTTAATCCGCACATCATTGAGGATGCTCAGGGTGTGTTTGACGAAGACAGCCTCATCAACCTCAGCGTGGTGGGCATCGGCAAGACGCTGCGCCCCTCCTTCCAGTTGGACGACGACGTGCAGGCCTTTATCGGCGACTCGCTGCAGCAGAGCAAGAAGACCCGCGTGCGCTTTGACAAGGACATCATCTACACCGTGGCCCGTCGCGGCTATACCATACTGCGCCGCACCATCGGGGGCACCTACAAGACCATGCCCTATGGCCGCGATGTGAAGGTGAAGGTTGATTTCGCCACCGACCACTCTACGGGCGACTATCAGGTGCCCACCGTCTATATTACCACCGATGACGGCACGTCTATCACCTCCAAGTCGCGCTATTGGGACGGCAAGGTAAGCATTGACGGTGCCGGTGTGTTTCCCGACCTACCCGAGACGGCCATGCAGATAAAGGGACGCGGCAACTCGTCGTGGACATCCTCTGGCAAGGCTCCCTATCACATGAAGTTTGAGACAGCCATCAAGGTGCTGGGCCTTAAGAAGGGCAAGCACTGGAACCTCATTGCCAACGCCCAGACACGCTCAATGACCAGCAACGCCGTGTCGATGAAGATGGCACAGCTGGTGGAGACGGCTGGCTTTAACCACGAAATCCCCGTGGATCTTTATATCAACGGTGAATATCGCGGGTCATACAACCTGACAGAGAAGGTCGGGCTCTCCAACAACAGCATAGACCTGACCGACGAGACCTACGCCACCATGCTGGAGCTGGACAGCTATTACGACGAGAGTTACAAATTCCGCACCACAACCTACAACCTGCCTATCAACATCAAGGAGCCCGACCTATCTGAGGGCACCTCATCGCTCACCCTGACAGAGATAGCCCGGAGTTTCAACCCCGTATGGAAGGCCCTGGAGGCTGGCGAAGGATTTGGTGACCTGACAGACCTTAACTATCTGGCACGCTTCCTCTTTGTTGATGAGCTAAGCGAGAACTACGAGCTCTTCCACCCCAAGAGCACGTTCTGCTACAACGAAAATATACGCGACCCTAACTCGAAGTACATCTTCGGTCCCGTATGGGACTTTGACTGGAGCTTCGGCTACCAGCTCAACGGCAACTACTTCACCGACCCGCCCACCAACGACTACTGGACCCGCGTAAGCATGGAGGCCAGTCAGTGGGCTCGCGCCCTGCGCTATTGCGGCGAGGATTTCGACAAGATATATTATCAGCTTTGGCACCAGTTTATGACCGACGGCTCGCTACAGGAGCTCATTGACTTTTGTGACGACTACTATCACTTTGCCGCTCCCTCGTTTACCCACGACAACACCAAGTGGAACCGCGGCAATGCCCAGAGCTATGCCACCGTCACCTCCCTCGCCAAGGACTGGCTGCTCAAGAGGGCCAACTACATCTATGACTATATGAGCAATACTCTGGGATATAAAGACCTCGGCTACCTTGATGACATAGACGACGGAATACTGATGGGTGATGTCAATGACGATGGTCAGGTTACCACTGCCGATGTGGTCTGCATTCTCAATAATATGCTCAATCTGCCCAACGAGGAGTTTAAGTATGCTCGTGCCGACATTGACGACAATGACATGATTACCATTGCCGACCTGATTGGTGTGCGCAATATCGCCCTGACTCAGCCTGTGCATAGCCGCAGTTTTTACGCTCTGCCCGAGGCCGAGGCGGTCATAACACTGAGTCAAGAGTCGAGAGCCAAGAGTCAAGAGTCAACTATCAACTATCAACTATCAACTATCAACTATCAACTATCAACTATCACGACTCCCCTCACCCTCAACGTGGCGAGCGGCGACTATAGCGGTGTGCAGTTTGACATTAGCATACCCGAAGGCATGACGCTGGACAATATTGACCTCAGCGCCGCCCTA
>OCTW011529686.1_pt1 | contig 13442 bp, 14 predicted proteins | sample 1539671 | NCBI WGS metagenome assembly OCTW01 (sample SAMN02144230, study PRJEB22623) | gut metagenome | biome: sheep rumen | host: Ovis aries | place: New Zealand | reverse complement strand
CGGAGATTCCGACGGTTTCCATCGTAGGGCATTTCGATTTGATCAAAAAGTTCAATGAGAAAGAAAGGCTTTTCCCGGAGTCCGATCCCCGTTACGTCGCATCTTGGAAAAGGGCGGCGGACGCGCTCCTTCAAAAAAGAAAGGCTTTCGAGATCAATACGGGCGCGATGCACCGAGGCTATCTTTCGACTCCCTATCCTTCGAAAAATGTGTTCGAGTATTTGAAAGATCGGGGCGCGAAATTTACCTTCGGGAGCGACAGCCATTCGCCTTCCACGATCGGTTATTTGCCGCCCGAAACGGAGAAAGAATATGATTTATGATCTGAAAGACGCGCTTGCGATCGATTATCCCGGCAGGGGGATCATCGCGGGGGAAAATGAGAAAGGGAATCTCCTTCTCGCCTATTTTTTAACGGGACGGAGCGAAAACAGCCGCAATCGCGTTTTCGTTCGAGAGGAAGATTCTCTTCGAACAAAGGCGTTCGACGATTCTCTCGTCAGCGATCCGAGCCTGATCATTTATCGCCCATACGTTTGCGAAAAAGAAAAAGAAATACTGACGAACGGAGATCAAACGGAAACGATCCTTTCTTCTTTGAGAAAGGGCGAAAGCTTTTCTTCCGCTCTTTCCCGTCGCGCCTACGAACCGGACGCGCCTTCTTTTACGCCGCGCATTTCCGTTTTGGCGGATCGGCGGAAGAATGCTCCGATCGAGCTTGCGATCTTGTCAAAAGCGCCGGATAGCGACGCGTGCGTTCGTTCTTTTTATTCGAAAGAACGAAAAAAGGGGATCGGATATTTTATCAGGACGTATGAAAAAAACGGGTCGCCCCTTCCTTCTTTTCGAGGCGATCCGATAGAAGTATCTTTACATGGCGGCGCGAAGGAGATCGCGCGCGAGATTTGGAGCGCGCTTACTTCCGAGAATAAAATCGCATTGTTCGTTCGCGAAGTAACGCCGAAGGGCGAAGCGTTTGAAGAGATCGTAAACAGACACGGGGGAAAAGAATGAAAGAGATCGAATTGAAATACGGATGCAATCCCGGTCAAAAGCCGGCGAAACTCTATATGAAAGGGGGAGAGGATCTTCCTCTCGAAGTGTTAAACGGAACGCCCGGCTATATCAATTTTCTCGACGCATTGAACGCTTGGCAGCTCGTTCGCGAATTGAAAGAAACGACCGGGCTTGCGGCCGCTACCTCTTTTAAACACGTTTCGCCAACTTCGGCGGCGGTCGGCGTAAAACTCGGCGAGAAGCTGAAAAAAGCCTATTTTGCGGACGACGTCCAAGGGTTGGACGATTCTCCCGTCGCCTGCGCTTACGCTCGCGCGAGAGGAACCGATCGCTTATGTTCGTTCGGGGATTTTATCGCGCTGTCGGACGAGTGTGACGAAGTGACCGCGCGTCTTATTTCGCGCGAAGTTTCGGACGGGATCATCGCGCCTTCCTATTCAAAAAAGGCGTTTGACATTTTGAAAGAAAAGAAAAAAGGAAATTATGCGATCGTCAAGATCGATCCGTCTTACGAGCCTGCCGAGAGAGAAGAAAAGCAGGTGTTTGGCGTTACTTTTTCTCAAAAGAGGAATAACGCTTTGTGTAATGCCGCTTGGTTCGAAAACGTCGTTACGAAGGAAAAGAGCATTCCGCCCGAAAAGCTGATCGATCTCAAAGTCGCCCTCGTTACTTTGAAATACACGCAGTCCAATTCCGTCGTGTTCGCCTATGACTCGCAAGCGATCGGCGTGGGCGCGGGTCAGCAATCGAGGATCCATTGCACGCGCCTTGCGGGAAGTAAAGCGGATACTTGGTTTTTGAGGCAGTATGATCGCGTTTTGTCTCTTCCCTTCAAGGAGGAACTGACGAGAGTGCAAAAGGATAACGTGATCGACGCGTTTATAAACGAAACGGAAGAAGACGTTACGGAGAGCGGAATTTGGGAAAAATACTTTACCTCTCGCCCCTCGCCTTTAACGGCGGAAGAAAAGAGAGCCTATCTTTCCTCGATCAAGGGGGTTTCCCTTGCAAGTGACGCGTTTTTCCCCTTTTCGGATAACGTCGTTCGCGCGGTAAAAAGCGGCGTACGGTTCATAGCGGAGCCGGGCGGATCCGTTCGGGATCAAGAGGTGATCGATAAGTGCGACGAACTCGGCGTCGTTATGGTGTTTACCGGACAAAGACTGTTTCACCATTAAGAGAAATAAAAAAGCTTTTTTTATCGCTATAATTTCGCGTTTCTGAGTCCTTTCGGATATTTGTTTTTGATCCTGCCTTGCGCTCTTTTCCCGCCGCCGAGGGGAAATCCTCCCGCGCAAACGGCAACGTATCCGTCCGCGGCACTGTTGCCGTCTATTTCAAGTCCGTACAGATATTCGTTTACGCGCGGATCGGAAAGAGGTAAGTCCTCTTTGTTCTTAAAGTCGGCGCCGAACGCCGTAAAAAGATTGTGATGCGGTTCGAATCTCCCTTTTACGATCTCTCCGATCTGAACGCCTTCCGCGAGGAAACGAAGCGGGATCGTTCTCGCAAGCGGATGGACTGCGAAGTATTGATCGCCGCATTTGGAGATCTCTCCGATCGGTCCGTTTATATATTCGTCAGTAAAAGATAAGATCTTCTTCCGTTCGTTTGCCGAGATAGAAGGGGGAATGGATTTTTGCGCGTACAGTTTTTCGCCCGGTTTTTCGAGAAGACAAACGAACTGACCTTCGCCTTCGCTGATAAAGGGGTAGAAGCGGCGGCAGAAAGACGCGTCGAATCGGTCGTACGAGCCGACCCCCGGCGCCGTATAAGGGAGTATCTCCTCTCTTGGCCGAATGACGGTCAGCCCCATTTCGGAAACGAGGAAATCAACGATATTTTCGTTTTCTTCTTCCGCATAAGTGCAGGTCGAGTACAGAAGCTTTCCGCCTTCTTTCAGGGCGGGCAAAACGGCGCGCAATATCTCTTTTTGACGCGCTTCGTTCATTCGGTTGATGCCTTCGTTCCAAGCCGTAAGCGCGGCTTCTTCCTTTCGAAACATTCCCTCCCCGCTGCAAGGTAGGTCGCAGATCAAAAGGTCGAACGTTTCTTTCGCATACTTTCCGAGATCGGCGGGAGAAAGCGACGTTACGCCCACGTTTTTCAGTCCGAGCCTTTCCACGTTTTGCGAAAGGATCTTCGCTCTCTTGAAATCGATCTCGTTTGCGACGACGAAAGACGCGGGAGAAGAAAGGGCGGCGGCAATGGTCTTTCCTCCTGGAGCGGCCGCCACGTCCAAAACCTTTTCCCCGATCGAAGGAAGCGCCGCAACCGCGCTCATCGCTCCGGGATCCTGCATGTAGAACAGTCCGGCGGCGTGTAAAACGTTTCCGCCTACTTTTTCATCCGACAATAGATACCGACCGTTTGAAAGATAGGGAACGGGAGACGCGGGAAAAGGGGAAATTTCATCAAACTTCGCTTCGCTTATTTTGGCGGTGTTTATCAAAAAACCGCGCGAGGCGGGGCGCTCGAAAGTTTTTTGATAGCGCTCGAAATCTTCTCCGAGTAAGCGCTGCATTCTTTTTTTATAAGAAATCGGTAATTCGATCATACGTTTATCCTATCACTTTTTTTCCTTCTTTTCAACTTTTCTTGCGCGGCGTTGCGTTTGATTTTCGAGGGGGGGAGAAACGTCGAATCGCGTCGAATAAAGTCAAAAGAGAGAGATTCTCGTTTTTCTCCTGTTTTTCGGCATTTTTCGCTCTTGCCGCAGGGCATTCTGTTCTGTATAATAAAGTCAAAAAATCCATAAGAGGTGAAATATGAAAAACGACGGTGAACTTAAAAAACTCGCGCAATCGGCAAAGAACAGAATGAAAAGCGGTTATTGGCAGGGAATGAAGAACGCGGCGGAAGCGCCGATCGCGGAAGAGGGCAGCCTCGGCTATGCGATCGAAGAAGAAATGTATGCGAAAGTTCGGGAAATGCTCGGAGAAAACGAATGCGTTTTGGACCCGATCGGTCGGCTGATGGATCAAAAGATATACGAAAAGATGTCCCCTACCGCAAGGACGCGTTACGTTCTCGAACTGTCCAAGATCTACGTAAAACTGAAAGAAAGGTATTATCGGGAGAAAAATCGCAAACAATTATCATAGCGGTCGCCGCGCTCGAAAAGATCGGGCGCGGTTTTTATTTGGAAAGGCGATACGCAAGAAAAGAGAAAAGCGTTTCCGAGGTTGACAGGGCGCGCGCTGTAAAGTATAATTATATGCAAACAAAAAGGTCGGCTTTTTTTGCCGAAGGAGGAGACAAATGCGTATTGCAATCGGATGCGACCACGGCGGTATCGTGTTAAAACCGGAGATCCTGGCTTATTTAAAAGAAAAATCCATCGAGTACTTTGATTTCGGAACCTTCGATTCTTCGAGCGTGGACTATCCCGTATATGCCGAAAAAGTCGCGAAAGCAGTCGCTTCCGGTGAGTTTGACAAGGGTATTTTGCTTTGCGGAACGGGGATCGGAATGTCGATCGCGGCAAATAAAGTAAAAGGGATCCGCGCGGCGGTCTTGTCGGACGAGTTTTCCGCGGCGGCTTGCTCCGCGCATAACAACGCGAACGTTTTGTGCCTCGGCGGAAGGGTGGTTTCGCCCGAAAAAGCGGTCAAACTCGTGGACCTTTGGCTGACGACTCCTTTTGAAGGCGATCGCCATAATCGTCGCCTTGCTTTGATCGCCGAGCTGGACGAGAGGAAATAAAAATGTTATCCGAGATCATAAAAGAAATCGCGAACGCGGAAAAGGAAGCGGAAGGGATCGTCCTCGCCGCGAACGAAGAAGCGAAAGCGATCGTAGCCCAAGCGGAAAAAGAAAGATCGAAAATCGTTGCGGAAGGAAAAAAAGAGGCGGCGGATCTTTTGTCCGAGCTGGAAAGTGAAACGGATCGTTTGGCGAAAAAAGAAGAAGAATCCATCCTTTCTCGCGGAAAAGCCCAAGCGGCGGCGCTGGAAGAGACGGCGCGAAACAAAATAAACGACGCGGCGGATCGGATCGGAAAAGCGCTTTTCGAGGAATATGGCGTTACTACCTTTTAAGAAACTGACTTTAATTACTTTGTCGAGCGATCGGGAAAAGGCGCTGACTTGCCTTGCGCGAACGGGAAACGCGGAAGTGCTTTCAGCCTGCGAGATCGAAGATACCGTCAGGGGTGACGCTACTTCCCGCGCGGAAAAAGCGGACGGAAAGCTCGCGGAGCTTTCGTTTTGCTTTGATTTTTGGCGTGCTGAAAAAGTAAAACTCGCTAAAATCGCCAAAAAACAAACGGAAGAGAATAAAATCACCTCTTACGAAAAAAAGAAGATCCCTCTTCTTGAAAAGATCCGTTCGGGGAAAAAGGACGTATCGTTTGACGAATTCGATCGTTTGGCGTCTTCGGACGGCGAAGTTTTCGAAGTCGTGGAGAGGCTGAAAAAAATCAGCGAGGAATTAACCGCGCTGAAAGGAGAGAGCGCGAGAAATGCTTCTCTTGCGGAGCAGCTTTCCGCTTTTGAGAGCGCGGACGTTCCGTTCTCCGAGATCAAGGGCGGCAAATATTATGAAGCGATGATCGGAACGCTTCCGACCGACAATCTCGAAAAAGCCGATTTTTCCCTTCTTCCCGATCTCCTGTTTGAGGATCTCGGAAGCCGTCATCGAGTAACGACGGCGTTCGTTTGTTATCCCCGTTCGGAAAAAGCGGAAGCGGAAGAATGGCTCTCGTCTCTTTCTTTTTCGAAAACGAGTTTGGATCTTCCCGTAACGGCGAAGCAAAAAACGGAAGAAATCAAAGCGCGCGAAGAGGAGATTTTCCGCTTGTCCGTAGCGCTTTCGGAAGAGGCGGTCGCTTATGAGGACGCGATCCGCCCGAAAATGGAAATATTGTTCGATTATTATCGCGTGGAAAAGGAAAAATGCGCGGCGATCGACCGTTCGCTCGAAACGAAATCGTCCTTTCTTCTTTCGGCGTGGGTCCCGGCGCATCTTACGGAAGAAACCGAGAAAGCGCTCGCGGCGTCAAAAATCCCTTATTTCAGTATGTACGAAGACCCGAAAGAAGGGGAAAAATATCCGACTCTTGCGAAGAACAACCCCGTCGTTACCCCCTATGAAAGTATAACGAATATGTACAGCGCGCCCTCTCCTCGCGAGATCGATCCCAATCCGTTCGTGGCGTTCTTTTATTTCGTTCTTTTCGGGCTTATGGTGTCGGACGCGGCTTACGGGCTGATCCTCGCGCTCGGCGGTTTCGGATTATACGCGCTCAAAAAGCCCCGCAAAGGGGAAGGTCAGCTCCTTCTGATCATCGGAATGGGCGGCATATCGACCTTGATCTGGGGCGTAATGTTCGGCGGCTATTTCGGGGAGGAATTTTTTAAGCCCGTTCTGTTCAGCCCGATGAACGAACCGCTCAAAATGCTGATTTTGTCCGTTGCGCTCGGAATGTTCCAAATCCTGTTCGGAATGGGGATCTCGTTCGTTCAAAAATGTAAAAACGGAAAACCGCTTTCCGCCGTGTTCGGAGAGGGGAGTTGGTTTGTCTTGTTCCTGGGACTCGGGCTTTTTGTCGCAAGCGGAATGGTCAAAGCGCTATCCGCGCTGAAACTGCCTTCCCTTATCGTTCTGTCGCTCGGCGGCGCGGGTGTTCTCGTCGGCGGCGCGCTTGGCAAGAAAGGCGTTAAAGGAAAGATCGTGGGCGCGTTTTCAAACGTGTATAACATAACAGGATTTATGAGCGACGTTCTTTCCTATTGCCGCTTGTTCGGGCTCGGGCTCGCAACGGGCGTCGTCGGAATGGTCGTAAATCTGATCGCCGGGATTTTGCGCGATCTGATCCCCGTCGTCGGCTACCTTTTGTTTGTCGTCGTACTCGTGGTGGGACACGTATTTAACATCGCGATCAACACACTCGGCGCTTACGTCCATAATTCCAGACTCCAATACGTGGAGTTCTTTTCCCGTTTCTATACGGGCGGCGGTCATATATTCAAGCCTTTCGGCTCGGATCTGAAATACATTCATTTGTCTGATAAAGGAGGAAACAACTTATGAGTATCGGCACTTTTTTGGCAATTCTCGGCGCGGCTCTCGCGGCGGGGCTCGCAGGCATCGGCTCCGCGATCGGCGTGGGCATGGGCGGTCAAGCCGCGGCAGGGGTTACGAGCGAAGATCCCGATAAGTTCGGCAGCTGCTTGATTTTGCAGCTTCTCCCCGGCACGCAAGGTATATACGGATTGCTGATCGCGTTTATCGTGTTTATCAAGATCAACGTGTTCTCCGGCATCAAAGCGATCTCGATGGCGCAGGGACTCGGCGTTCTTTCGGGTTGCATTCCCATTGCGGTCGTAGGTTTGATCTCCGCGATCCATCAAGGAAAGGTTGCCGTCAGCGGAATGGCGCTCGTCGCGAAGCGCCCGGAAGAGCAGAGCAAGGCGATCGTTATGGCGGTTATGGTCGAAACGTACGCGATCCTCGCGCTCCTCGTTTCCTTCCTTGCCGTTTTCTTTGCGATCTAACCTATGGCTAAGCAGGATTTGCTTTGTAAGATCCGCGCGGAGGCGGAAGAAAAAGCCGCTACCGTTCGAGCGGAAGCAAAGGCGCGCGCAGACGAGCTTGTTTTCGCCGCAAAAGAAGAGAGCGTCGCGCTTTCGGAAAGCGCGAGGAAACTCGCTTCTTCCTCTTCTCCCGAAGTGATTCGAAGGAGAAGGTCCATGGCGGAACTCGAAGTTCGAAAAATGATCCTCGGGAGCAAGCAAAAGATAATAGGCGAAGCTTACGAGAAGGCGATCGAGCGGATCCTTTCATCTCCCGCCTATCCCGAGCTTCTTCTTGCGATGATCGTCTCGCAGGCGGAAGAAGGCGATTCGATCCTTTTCTCCGAGGCTGACAAAAAGAGGCTTGACGTACAAAAGATCGCGTCGCAAGCGGAAAAGAAAACGGGATTTTCGCTTCCGATCGCAAAGGAAAAAGGAGACTTCCGCGGAGGGATCGTCCTCCTCGGCAAGCGCTTCGATAAGAACCTGACTCTCGAAACGGAGCTTGAACGCATCCGTTCGGAGAAGAACAGCGCGGCGGAAACGCTGTTTTCCTGATTTATGCAGCAAGGTCTTTTATTTCAAAACGCGAAAATAAAATCGCGCGAATCGTCTCTTTTCGGAAAGGATAAGATGCAGCGTTTGCAAGACGCGGTTTCTACGGACGAAATGGTCAAGATCCTTTTGGAAGGAGGCTATCCCGCGGGGAGCGATTACAATGAGATCCTTTCGGAAGCGGAACGGGAAGCGGAAGCCTTTTTCAAGGAAACCGCCGTTTCGGGTTACGGTCTCGAATGCTTTTCCGTTCTTTCCGATTATCATAACGCGAAAGTCGCTGCGAAAGAACTGTTTTTCGGAGCTGTGGGATCGGGATATAAGGCGGACGGAACGGTCCCTTCTTCCGAGCTTGCCGAAAAAATAAAGAAAGAAGACTTTTCCTCTTTGCCGTCGGAGATGCTTATCGCGCTCGAATCTCTTAAAAAGAAAAACGCTTCCGCGCTTCTTCTTCCCTCGGAGATCGACAAATCTCTCGATCGAGCCGCTTTTTCCGAGATCGGAAAAATGCTGACAAAAGCGCATCCCGTGGTGCGGAATTATTTCGAAACGTACGTGGATCTTACCAATCTTTCCGTCGCGTATCGCGCAAGGATCGCGGGGCTTACGGAAAAGGAAATGGAGAGCGGACTTTTGCCCGGCGGTTTGCTGACGAGAAAGGAGATAGGCTGTCTGTTCGACCTCGATCTTTCGGACGCGGCGGAGAAACTCTCTTTGAAAGAAACGTACAAACAAGCGCTCGAAAAATTGAAAGAAGGGGTCGCGCCGTATGAAGCGTTCGTTGAGAACGCGCTGCTGGCGCCCCTGAAAAAAGCGAGATACGACCTCTTTTCTCCCGCGCCGATCCTCGGCTTTTATCTCGGGAAAAAGAGAGAGATCAAAAACGTCAGACTGCTCTTTGCCGGCGTCAAGAACGGCGTGGACAAAGAGATTTTAAAAGTCAGGTTGAGGGAGCAATATGTCTGAAAAAAGCAGTATTGCCGCGCTTGGTGACGCGGATACCGTGTTCGCCTTTAAGGCGATCGGTGCGGACGCTTACGCCGTTGAAAGCGTGGAAGCCGCGCGCGAAAAGTTACGCATTCTCGCGCGTAATTACGATATTATATTCATTACGGAACAATTTGCGGAAAAGGTGACCGATCTGATCGCTCGCTATAAAACGCGCCCGTTTCCCGCCGTGATCCCCGTTCCCTCTTCGCAGGGCAGTACGGGTTACGGCAAACGTTCGATCCGCTCGGACGTGGAAAAAGCGATCGGAACGGATATTTTGAGAATAGAGGAGAACTAAAATGGCGGATGGAAGAATCGTTAAAGTCGCAGGACCCTTGATCGTTGCGGAAAATATGCAAGACAGCAAAATGTATGACGTCGTCAAGGTCAGCGAACTCGGACTGATCGGCGAGATCATCGAGCTGAGAGGAGATAAAGCGTCGATTCAGGTTTACGAAGAAACGGGCGGACTCGGCGTGGGCGAAGTCGTTAAAAGTACGGGCGAACCCCTTTCCGTGGAACTCGCGCCCGGGCTGATCGAAAGTATTTTCGACGGGATCCAGCGCCCCCTCGTTAAGCTTCGCGATCTTTCGGGATCGAGGATCGGAAGAGGATTAAACGTGGATTCTCTGTCCCACGATCGTAAGTGGGAATTTATCCCCCTGAAAAAAGCGGGAGACGAGGTGATCCCCGGCGACGTTCTCGGTTACGTGGACGAAAACACCTTGATCCGCCATAAAATCACCGTTCCGTTCGGCGTTTCGGGAAAAATCATATCCATCGAAAGCGGCAAAAAGACCATTGTGGAAGAGATCGCAAAGATCGAAACGAAAGAGGGCGAAAAGAGCGTCTGTATGCTGAAAAAGTGGCCGGTTCGCCGCCCGAGACCCATTAAGGAAAAGCTTTCTCCCTATATGCCGATGGTAACCGGACAGCGCGTGATCGATACCCTCTTTCCCGTCGCAAAAGGCGGCGTGGCGGCGGTTCCCGGGCCGTTCGGGAGCGGAAAGACCGTCGTTCAGCACCAGCTTGCCAAATGGGCGGACGCGGATATCATCGTGTATATCGGTTGCGGCGAGCGCGGAAACGAGATGACGGACGTTTTGAACGAGTTTCCTTCCCTTGTGGACCCGAAATCGGGCGAACCTTTGATGAAGAGGACCGTTTTGATCGCGAACACGTCGGATATGCCCGTCGCGGCGCGCGAAGCGTCTATTTATACGGGTATAACCATCGCCGAATATTTCCGCGATATGGGTTACAGCGTCGCGATCATGGCGGATTCGACCTCACGCTGGGCGGAAGCGCTCCGCGAGATGAGCGGAAGACTCGAAGAAATGCCCGGTGAAGAAGGCTATCCCGCCTATCTTTCCAGCCGTTTGGCGGAGTTTTACGAAAGAGCGGGTATGGTTAAAGTTCTCGGCTCGGAAGACGTTACGGGATCGATCACGGCGATCGGCGCGGTTTCCCCTCCGGGCGGCGACCTATCCGAACCCGTCAGCCAAGCGACGCTTCGTATCGTAAAAGTATTTTGGGGTCTTTCCGCCTCCCTCGCTTACAAACGTCATTTCCCCGCGGTGGATTGGCTTACGAGCTATTCTTTGTATAGTGACAAACTGAACGAATGGTTCGATAAGAACGTGGATTCCGATTGGGAAAAGCAGCGCGCCGCCGCCATGCGTATTTTGCAGGAAGAGGCTTCGCTGGACGAGATCGTTCGTCTCGTCGGTATGGACGCTTTGTCGCAAGAAGATCGCTTGACGATGGAAACCGCAAAGTCGATCAGAGAAGACTATTTGCACCAAAACGCGTTCCACGAGGTGGATACTTTCGCCTCTTTGAACAAGCAATTCAAGATGCTTCGTTTGATCCTTTTATCCGATGAACTCGGGCGCGACGCTCTGTCTCGCCGCGTGGATATTGAAGACATTCTCGCGCTTCCCGTCAGAGAAGAGATCGGGCGCAGTAAATACATTCCCGAAGAAGAAATCGAAAAATTCGGCTTGATCGAAGAGAAATTGAAGCAGTCGATGGCGGCTTTGATTTCCGAAGGAGAGATTTGATATGGTCAAAGAATACAGAACGATACGCGAAGTCGTCGGACCGCTTATGCTCGTGGACGGCGTCAGCGGCGTAACCTATAACGAACTTGTGGAGATCAAACAGGAAAACGGCGAGATCCGCCGCGGAAAAGTCCTCGAAGTCAGCGAAGACAAGGCGCTCGTTCAGCTTTTCGAAAATTCGCAGGGCTTGAAAATCATGACATCCAAAGCGAGATTCCTCGGAAAGGGAATGGAGCTCGGCGTGTCGATCGATATGCTCGGCAGAGTATTCGACGGTATCGGCAGAACCAAGGACGGCGGCCCCGACATCATCGCGGAAAAATACCTCGATATCAACGGGCAACCGATCAATCCTACCGCGCGCGACTATCCGGACGAGTTTATCCAAACGGGCGTTTCCGCGATCGATGGTCTGAATACTCTCGTCAGAGGGCAAAAACTTCCCGTGTTCAGCGCGTCGGGACTGCCTCACGCGAATCTCGCGGCGCAGATCGCAAGACAAGCGAAGGTTATCGGCTCGGAAGGAGATAATTTCGCCGTTGTATTCGCCGCGGTCGGAATCACCTTCGAAGAAGCGGATTTCTTTATTCAGGATTTCAAAAAGACGGGCGCGATCGACAGGACCGTTCTCTTTATGAACCTCGCGAACGACCCCGCGGTCGAGCGTATCGCAACGCCGCGTATGGCGCTGACCGCAGCGGAGTATCTTGCGTTTGAAAAAGGAATGCACGTCCTCGTTATCATAACGGACATTACGAACTACGCCGAAGCGCTCCGTGAAGTCTCCGCCGCAAGGAAGGAAGTTCCCGGCAGGCGCGGCTATCCCGGTTATCTCTATACCGACCTTGCGACGATGTACGAAAGGGCGGGCAGGCTGAAGGGAAGCAAAGGATCCATTACCGAGATCCCTATTTTGACAATGCCTGAAGACGATAAGACCCATCCGATCCCCGACCTTACGGGATATATTACCGAAGGGCAGATCATCTTGTCGCGCGATTTGTTTAAGCGCGGCGTCGTCCCTCCCGTGGACGTTCTTCCTTCTCTTTCCCGCTTGAAAGATAAGGGTATCGGCAAGGGAAAAACGAGGGAAGATCACGCGGATACGATGAACCAGCTTTTCGCTTGCTATGCGCGCGGAAAGGAATGTAAAGAGCTTGCGGCGATCCTCGGAGACGCGGCGCTGACCGAAGTGGATAAACTATATGCGAAATTCGCGGGCGAATTTGAGAAGCGTTACGTTTCGCAAGGCTTTACAACCAACCGAACGATCGAAGAAACGCTGGATATCGGTTGGGAACTACTCGGCATTCTGCCTCGTTCCGAACTGAAAAGAATCAAGGATCAATATTTGGATAAGTACTATAAAAAGGCGGAAGAAAAATAATGGCGGTCGCAAAGGTCAATCCCACCCGCATGGAGCTGACGCGCCTGAAAGGGCGCCTCAAAACGGCAACGCGCGGTCATAAGTTGCTCAAAGACAAGTCGGACGAAATGATCCGACAATTTATGAGCCTGATCAAGCGAAACCTCGCTTTGCGGGAAGAAGTCGAGCGCGCTCTTTCCGAAACGTTATCTCGCTTTATGCTTTCAAAAGCCGTGTCGAGCGAGGCGGAGATCGAAGAAGCGATTTTGGTTCCCGGGAGAAAAGTAAAGATCAAGAGCGGAAGTAAGAACGTGATGAGCGTCGAAGTTCCCGCTTTTATCATGGAAACAAGCGAAGGAGGCGAAACTTTTCCTTACTCGTTTGCCTCCGTTACGGGAGAGCTGGACGATGCGGTTCGCGTTATGGGAGATCTTTTGCCCAAGCTCGTGGAGCTCGCGGAAGTGGAAAAAAGCTGCAATATGCTTGCGGACGAGATCGAAAAGAATCGTCGCCGCGTAAACGCGCTCGAATACGTTATGATCCCCGAATTCCAAGATACGATCAAGTACATTACGATGAAGCTTGACGAAAACGAACGCGCGAACACGATCCGCTTGATGAAAGTCAAGTCGATGATCGAAGGACGGCAGTAATGAAGATCGACGTATCTTCTTTCAACGATTATTTTATTTTTCAAGGACGGCGTTACGTGCAAGGCGGACGCCTGTTTTTGAATCATTCCGGGGCGTCCGTTTTCGGGCGTTTTCGCGGAACGGAACTGACGTTGGACGTATTTTCCGATTTCGAGCTCTTCGATCGAAACGCCTACGTTCACCTGACTTTGGACGGGAAAACGCGCAGGCTTCGGCTTCCGAAAGGGGAAAAGAGGATCCGCGTTCGCGCGGAAAACGGAGAGCACGCGTTCGAAGTCGTTAA
>OCTW011434869.1_pt1 | contig 13442 bp, 11 predicted proteins | sample 1539671 | NCBI WGS metagenome assembly OCTW01 (sample SAMN02144230, study PRJEB22623) | gut metagenome | biome: sheep rumen | host: Ovis aries | place: New Zealand | reverse complement strand
TTCCTGTCCCTTCAGTTCATTATAGCGTTCCACGGTTGCCAGGAAGGTATCCTTGTCCATATAGGTCTTCTCCGCCAGCGCTTCGAGCGTATCGGCTTCAAAGACGTATCCTTCGTCGATCAGCTGTGCAAACATTTCATGGCTTCCCTGCGTGCCGTCAAAGATCATATAGAAATGATGGGAGCCGCTTTCCACCAGCTTGGTATGCAGGATGGGATAGTCCAGGGTTTCATTGGTGAAGCGCGCACCGAACTGATTGACAAGCAGGTACGGCATCCAGACGAATCCATTCAGCGGATCCCCAAAGGAGGTCGGCCGCGTCCCGCGCAGGCCGATGACGCCATCGTGAAAAACCGTTGCCGCACCGAGCTCCATGGCGAACCGGATGCCGTCGCCGGTATTGCCCGCATTGGCATAGAAGAATTCATCGCTGTAAGACGGTGCATATTTGCGCATCATTTCCTGGTTGCCATCAAAACCGCCGGTAGCAAGCACGACCGCTTTGGCCTTGACCGTAACCTTATGTCCGTCAGCCGCTTCCGCAACGGCACCGATCACGGCACCGCTTTCATCCGTCAGCAGTCCCGTCACCGGCGTATCCAGACGGATATCCACGCCCTTCTGCTTAATGACTTCCGTCATAGGCAGAATAAACCCGGATCCGCCCACGCCGGTACCCAGCATTCTCGGAACCGGGCTGGTTCCGGCTGTTCCCGGACCGGTCAGCTGAACGCCGCCTTCCTGCAGCCACGCAATGGTTTCCGCGGATTTCTCTGCCACCAGCGTCAGAAGGGCCTCATTGGCATGCCCTTCCGCGCGTTCCTGCCAGTAGCTCACCAGCGCTTCCACGCTGTCTTCCACACCGGCTTCTTTCTGGAAGGTGGTTCCTGTTCCATAGATCAGGCCGCCGGAAAGCAGGGTATTGCCGCCCAGATGAGACTGCTTTTCAAGAAGCAGCACGCTGGCCCCTGCGTCTTTGGCATTCGCTGCCGCGCCGATGCCTGCAGCGCCGCCGCCAATCACCAGCACGTCATACTCCAGCTCTTCGTCCGCTGCCGCCTGAGCCTCACCCGACGCACTCTTCAATGCAGCAGCATCTCCGCCAGCCTGTACAACTGCCGCTTCAACCGCAGTCAGGATGGCATTGCTTGTAAACGTGGCACCGGATACGGTATCCACTGCAAGGGTCTGGCCTTCTACAATCGCCGCAGGAATACGCTCTATGGCCGCATCGCATATTCCTGCCGTTTCACTGTGCGAAACCACTTCCACCGCGGCAATTCTGTCCGCCTCAAAGGTAACCTTTACCTCTACCGGACCATTGTTTCCCTGTGCACTCGCTGTAACTTCTCCCGCTTCATAGGCCAAAGCACAGGAAGCCGTGATCGCCAGAACAAGGCACAGCAGCAAAACCAGCATTCTCTTCATACGTAGATCCTCCTTTGTTTTTAGAACGTTCCTCGTTCGCTGCCATCATTGTATTATAAATTGCTTGCGCAAGCAACAATATGGGCGGCATTTTATGAAATTTATCTGATTTCCGTCTCCTGTTCAGATTATCCCTGAACCAGCCTGTTCAGCTGTCCAATGCATTTTTCCAGGTATCCATATACGGTCTGCATCTCTTCCTCTGAGACATCCGCGTATGTTTTCTGCACCGCCTCATAGAGCCGCTCATCCATGCGTTCCAGAAGCGCCGCCCCTTTCTCTGTCAACCGGACGTCATACCGCCTTTCATCCCCGTGGGAGGGCGATTTGGTCACCAGGCCCGACAGAAGCAGCCGGTTCACCTGCCTTGTCGCTGTTGAAGGATTGATTCCCAGCTTTTTAGCCGCATCCGCCATGGAAATCATTCCTGATGGTTCTTCTCCGACAGTAAACAGAAAAGAGCAGTCCCCCAGGCAAAGGGATTCCACACCGGCTTTTGCACACTCTTCGCTCAGATACCGTTCCGCGACCTGCCTGAACAGCTGGTGATACTGATCCGATAACTCATTCACCCGCTTGCATCTTGGATCAATGCGCATTGTGTTTCTCCCTTCCTTTTTTCCCTGCCTGGTGCATCCTGTCCGCCGGACTTTCAGCCTTTTCGAAACTATATATCAAAAAAGATTTACTGGCAAGTGCCGTCCTCTCCTCCGATCAAAAAAGGGCTGCCGAAACAGTCCTTTATCCTTCTATACGCTGATAAAGATAGTATTTCCACTCTCTTCCTTCGAACGGATAGCTGCAGGAATCGACAAGGCGGTACCTGCTGCTGTGCTTCAGTTCGCGCGAGCGGGTCACCACAAACGCCGTCTTCCCCTGCGCAATGCTTTCCTCAAGTGCCTCTTCCATCTCATCCAGCCGGATATTGAGCGTGCAGAAAAACGGCTCCGAGGGAAGCACCCCTGCGGCAAAGTAAAACCCGCCATCCAGAAATCCGCTGTTCAGCAGCGACTGGTCTTCTGCCTGCCCAATGATTTCCGCAAACCGGTATTGCGGCATCTCGTCCTTCGATGCACCCAGGAGATAGGTGTTCCCGCTTATTTTATAGGCCAGAAGCGGTCCTGCCAGCACCGCAAGGATCGATGCTGCCGCCATTCCCTTTTCCAGCATCTTCCGATGCTTTTCCCTTCTGCATAGCCATTCCGCCGCGCAGCCAAACCCGATGCAGGCAAATACGGACAAAACCAGAGCATAATAAGGGTATCTCCTGCCGCTTATATAGGTAAACACAAACAGACAGACCGCCCCGGACAGGGCGGCAGCGGCCTCCCAGCGCTTTCCCCTGCGTCCCCACAGCAGCACAAGCCCGATCACCCCGGGGACAGACCAGGAAAGATTGTTGAGAAGATTGGCAAGCGGCGGATCGTACCGTCCTCCTGAAACGGTCTTGGAATACAGTGCCAGATTGTTGACAAAATACGCCTTTATCATGGCCCAAAGTGCGCCATGCGTCCAGAACCAGAGAATAAGCACGCCCGTCGGAAGAAGCACGCCTGCCAGGAAGGCTCCGATCAGCATGGGCAGCTCCCTTCCCCGTCCTTTTGCCACATAAAAGATGAGCACCAGAAGTGCCAATCCGGCAAAGAGTCCGCAGAATGTATATTTCGAAAAAAGGGCAATGAACGTGCAGATCCCGAGCAGGACAGCCTCCCTGCAGGACAGTCCGCGCCCTGCTTCCATGGCTTCCATTACCGTCATCAGGCCCAACGCCAGCACCGGCAGGATCAGCTCCTCTGCGCTTCCCCCATGAGAAAAGGCTTTGGACAGGGGAACAGCCAGTCCCAGCACGCTGACCGTCAGCAGATAGGTGCCTTTACTGCGGGAAATGGCCAGGGCTGTTCTTCCGCTGAAGTGAAGGAACAGCGCAAAGCACACACATTCCACACAAAACACGCCGATAAAGCTGTCTTCGGAAATCCATGCAGCCAGAGCATACAGAAAATATACCAGCGGGCCCTTCTGCTCATACAGATCCAGATAGGGAATCAGTCCGTGTTTTACGCCTCTTCCGACTGTAAAATAGCAGTTTACATCCACCCAGTCGTTCATTGGATACAGGAACGAACTCTTTGTGCAGATCATCAAAATGAGCACGGAAACCGCTATCGGTATCAAGACATGCCAGGAAAGCCTTTTATTCCGTTCCATTTTCTGCAGCATACCTTTCCTCAGCTCCGTTTACAGTTCGCTGCGTGAATCCGGTATTTTTCCAAGGGAAACCGGCAGATTGCCGTTTCTAACCCGCACTTCGTCCAGGAAAGCCTTGGCAGGCTTGTCCTGCCTGAGCGTCACCCTGTAGATCAGTTGGTACACCGTACCCATTTCAATTGTGCGCACCCGTTCCAGCTCGCAGCTTTGGAACTGCTCTGAAAGCAGGTCATCAAAGAGCCCTTCGTAATCCAGCACCTCCGGAATGGAAATGCGAAGCTCCCGACGCGCGTCCATATCCGAGCCGAAGTGCAGTCCGTAAAGCACCAGCGTCGCCAGGGCATACAGTCCCAGCAGCAGGCAGGCTACGACAACATATCCGGCCCCCAGGCAGAGTCCCAGGGAGGCCGACAAAAAGACCGCCAGAATTTCCTGTGCACTCCCCTGTACCGAGCGGAACCGGATCAGGCTGAAAGACCCCGCCACAGCTATGCCTGCACCCAGATTCCCATTCACTACCATGATTACCGTAGCTGTAACAAGCGGAAGCACCACGAGAGTAAGTGCAAAGCTCTGGCTGCTGTCCTTGCATCTTCTGATATAAAGAAGCGCTGAAAGAAATCCCAGCCCCAATGCCAGCCCAAGGGCCAGCAGCACATTCCCCAGTGTCAGATTTCCCTGCGCAAAAATGCTGTTAAGCATACTGTACCTCCTTATGCTTCCCTTTTGCAATGTATCGTTCGTAAGCCAAACCGTATTTGGAGAAATGAATTCTCTCCGCTTCCGCCTCCCAAAGGAGCCGGCTGAGCCACAGCGGATAAATGCCGCCGGTCTTCACTTCCATAAGCCGCTCCCCCGGTTCGGACAGGGGCAGGCCTGGTGTCCTGCTCAGCAGCGAGCAGTCCTCCTGCCGAAAGGTGATATTCCGGTCAAATGTGATGCGCACATCCGGATGCTGCTCAGAGAACCACGCATCCCTCTCATAGGCTATGACCGCACTGGGCAGAAGGCCGTAGCGCTTCACCATCCATTCCGCCTCCCGCGCCACCTGCCCCGCATCCTTGGGCAGCATCCCCTGATCCAGAATCCGGGAAGCGGTGCGCAGGGAGTAGGCCTCCCTGCGCTTATAAACAACACCATCATATTTCTTCTTGATTTCAACAAAAAACTGATTCTGCGTTCCCGGTCTTCCATATGCCCGGAGCCGAAGTTTTTCCTTATACGCCGGCCGCTCCAGAGAAGTGCGTATCAAGGCATGATCCGGCGTATCGTAGTAGAGGCTCTGTACGGTTGGATCTCCAAAGTCCATCCAGGCAAACCCCTGTTTTGCCAGTCCCTGTTCAATCTTTTTTTCCTGTTCCTGCGTCAGATGGTATTTGGTTTCCACCCGTGCAAAGCTCTCTTCCATCCTGATCCTCCTATCTCTGTCCGCCCCGTTTTCCGCCGAAGCCTCTTTCCATTCCGGAATTGGGGTCCCCGTTCATTCCTCTTCCAAATCCGCGATCGAAACCGGATCCCATTCCTCTATTGAACCCATTCACAGCCGAGCTGCCTGTTCCGATCATATCCGAACTGACTGTTCCGCTGAACAGAGTCTCCTTTCCGGAACTGACCGTAAGAGCCGTGCCTTCCTGCAGGCCAGCACCGGCAATCAGCAGGGTGTCATATGCCTGTGCCGGAGTATAGCTGCCTGTATTCCCGTCTGCTGTCACCGTAAGGGTCTCGCCCGCCTTTCCGTTTCCATTCACCGGAACCGAGATCAGGGGAGCTCCTGTGAGCATGGCCGTGTCCTGCATCACGCCGTTTACGCTGGTGATGATGAGAAGTCCGCCAGTAATGGTTCCGCTTCCATTAAAATCAATTGCACCTTCACCCATGGAAGAAGCTGCCCAGACACCGGTTACCCCGCCGGTAATGCTGATGCTGCCATTGCTGTCCAGTCCGTCTCCGGAAGCCGTCACTTCCACCTGTCCTCCATTGATTTGCAGCATTCCGCTGTTTCCGCTTCCTGAGAATCGGTCATTTCCGCGTCCGCCAAATTCGGAGCTGTCTTTTCCGCCGGATGCATTGATGCCATCGTCACTGGAAACGATCGTCACTGTTCCTCCATGGATGGTTACATTGGTTCCTTCAAGGCCTTCATAGCATTGTGCAATCGCTATGGTTCCGTTCCAGATCACCGCATCCGTGTCCGCATGAATGCCGTCATCCCCGGAGCTGATTGAAATCGTGCCGCCGTAAATGCTCACATTTACCGCATGCAGGCCGTCATCTTCCGTGTTCAGGCTGATGGTTCCATCCACCACCGTCAGATCCGTGGCCGCCTTTATGCCCTTGCTGGAAGTGCCGCTGTCAGAAGACGATGCGTTCTCTGTCATGAAGCCCTGTCCTCTTCCGCCTCCCCGACCGGATTTGGATACCGTTTTCGTACCGGCTCCTGTGCCTGTCGTCAGGCTGATTTCACCGCCAGCAATCAGAACCCAGCCCTTGCCTTCCTTATCCTCCCGGGTGCTGACAATCCCGTCTCCGCCGCAGTTCACAGTCAGTGTTCCGTCCAGCACCAGCACGGAATTTCTGCCGCGGATGCCGTCATTCAGCGCATTTACCGTAATCGTGCCGCCGGCAATGATCAGGTCCGCCTTGCTTTGAATGCCATGCTTCGCTGTTCCGTTTACCGTCAGGCTTCCCTGTCCATTGATGGAAAGATCATCCTCTGCATACAGCGCCGCTCCAATCGTATCATCCTCATCCGTAACGGCTGCGCCGTCCTTGAGGACGTTTTCGCTTCCCTCCGTCAGGGTAACAATCAGCTTATCCGCCTGCTTTTCGTAAATCGCAGGGCCTTCATTGCTTGTAAGCTCCACTCCGTTCAGGATAAGGCGGACGTCCTCTTTTTCCGATACATTTACGACAATCTGCCCTGTGCCCTTGCCCGACAGCATGTACGTTCCTTCGGATGTAATCTCATATGCAGCTCCATTCAGGGAACTGACGTCGATTTTTTGAGCCTCTTCTTCCTTCCAGGAAGTCTCCGTATCCTTGCTTTTATACAGCGATGTCACATCGACCGTATTTTCTGCCGCAGCCGTCAGGGCTGTTGGAAATGCCACACAGAGCGCTGTAAGCAGTGCAGCCAGTTTTCTCATTTTCTTCATAAAGATTTCTCCTCCATATACCAGTCATAGATACTGCGGGCAATGCCGCACACGCAGAACAAAGCCAGCAGGGTTCTTGAAATGTTGTTATTCACAAAATTCATCATTGGATTGTATTGATCCAACACCAGAAATACTAGAAACATCAGCGCCAGAATGACCATCGCATGCCGAAGCAGCCCCTGCAGTTTAATCATGGTTTTTCACCTCCGCAATCAGAAGCGCATCACTGGATTCCCTTCCTCCTCCGGAAGGCGTGTTGATAATTTCATCCTGCCAGACCATTATGGAAGATTTGCCGCCGTCCAGATTGTAGGCCGCCTTGCAGCCCAGGCTGTTAAACAACTCCGACAGCCGCTGCAGGGTAATGCCGGCTGATTCTCCTCTTCCGTCCACCACCACCAGGCAGTAATGTCCGGGCTCATAATACCCGATCGCTGTCCGAGGATTGGCCGATATGATCCGGCTCGAGCTGGCAAAAGACGTGAGCACGCTGCCATCCGCATCAAGGAGCGCCGGCCCGAAGGTCCAGGCCTGCCAGGCACCTTCTGCAACCGCTTCCTCCACACTGAAGGCAGATCCGGGCATCACCTGCATGGTCCCGTCCTGATACAGCACACAGACATCGCAGTCTGTCGGATTTGCCCGGTAAATGACGCCGTTGCGAACGACAACGCCTTCTGTCGTATTGCCGTAATAGTCCCCGTTGACCGCCAGCAGCGCATTTCCTTCACTGGCCATTTCTTCGATGCTGTCCCGGTACCCTGTTCCGTAGGTATCCTCTGCCAGCGCCGTCTGGAAACAGGTAATATCCCTTACATAGATGTCCGCCAGATAATAGGTGATTTTCCCGTCATCCAGCGTCTCCTCGCTTACCGTAATGGAGATGTCCGGGCTGGTGTAGCTTTGCTCTGTCACCACCACCGTATCGCTGTACCTGTCGGCAAACTTTTCCGACAGCGCGGTGCCGGACACCTCCCCAGTCGATTCCACATCCGACTGAGACAGGGCGCTTCCGCCTTTTGCGTTCATCGTGCGCTCTGTCCCGCCGCCGGATCTGCTGCTTTTCCGGCTTCCCGCTCCGCTTCTTCCTGAACTGCTTTTCCCCGGAGCGGCCGCTGACCGGTTTCTGCCGCCTGCAGAGCCGCTTTTCCTCTCTTTTTCCGGTTCTGCGGTAGGCGCTGCCGTTGCATCCGGTTCTTCAGAGGCCTGAACGTTCTCCTCTGTCTTTTCTTCTGTCTCCGCTTCCGCCTGGACCACACTCACGATCCCGATGCTCTCCTGCTGTCTCGGCAGCACATGATGGAACAGAGCAAATACAACTAAAGCGATGCCTGTGCATCCCAGGTCAATCAGAATGTTCCGCCAGATGCGCCTTTTCTTTTTCTGAATCATCGCGTTCCTCCTGTTTTTATTGGACCGGTTCCCCGGTACGCTGCAAATCTTATCATCCGTCTGTTGAAATAAAATTGAAAAAACCGCTTCAATTGTGAACAGCCTGTGAACTTTTCCTTTCCCGGCAGACAGAGACAGCACCTGCAGGCCCTTGACAGGATTCTTCCAAAAAGAAAAAAAGCTGTTCCCAAAGAACAGCTTTCTTCCTATTCCTGTTTCGTTCATCCCTTCGGCAGCTCCAGCGTAAAGGCCGTCACGCCGTCTTCAGACGACACCGACAGATGCCAGTCGTGCTGGTCCGCAATCCCTTTGGCAATCGCCAGCCCAAGTCCATAACTGTTTTCGCTGTATCTGCGGGAAGGATCCGCTTTATAAAACCGCTCAAAGATATGCGGCAGGGCTTCCTTTGGAATCTCACTGCCAGTATTGGAAACCTTCACCTGCACGGCGTCCTGCTCTGTGCGTCCCATGCGGCGCTGCACCTGCTTTGCGCTGACCTGGACGCTTCCCCCTTCTTCCGTATGTTTAATGGCATTGTCCAGTAAAATTCCCGTAATCTGCCCCAGATCCTGAGAAAAGCCGGTCACCGGCAGCGTATCCGGAATGTCCATGATCAGCATGGCTCCCTTTTCAAACGCAACGCTTTCAAAAGGGAGGATGGCCTCTGTCAGGGTTTCCGCCGCATCAAATGAACCAGCCTGCCTCTGCTTCTGTCCCTTCCCTTCATCCAGTTCCGACAGTTTGAGAAGTGCCGCAACCAGTCCGGCCATTCTCTGGGATTCGCTTTCAATATAGCCGAGCCACTTGTTCTTCCCAATGCTCTTTTCCAGAAGCGCTGCATTGGCATCAATCACCGCAAGAGGGGTCTTCAGTTCATGGCTGGCATCTGCAATGAAGCGCTTCTGCGACTCCATGGCCCGTTCTGCCGGCAGCGTAATCCGTCCGGAAAGGAAATGCGCCAGCAGCGCAAACAGCAGGCAGGCCAGAAAAAAGCCCGCCAGAGACAGCGCTATTTCTGCCCAGATTTCCGCATACAGTGAACCCGGATCAAAGACAAAGAGCAGCGTCCCTTCCTGTCCTTTCTGAATCCGGTACATCCACCCGTCACAGGTCCCCTCCCCGTCCTCATCCGACAGCGCCTGATGGATCACAGCAGCAAAGCTTTCCGTATCCGACTCAGCGACTCCGAATACCGACACAATGGCGCCCTCTTCGTCCAGCTGCAGCATTCCCAGTTCTCCTTTGGCGACAGAACGGAGAAAATCCGACCGTCCCCGTTTCCGGTCATTTTTCCCACGCTGCATGCCCCGGTCCTGGCCGTCCATGGGCATCACGTCCGAAGCAGAATGGAGAATCTCATCGGCCTTTCGAAAAGTCTGCACCGCATTGAGTACATTGAGCGCAATCAGGATCACAAGCAGCACGCTTGCCGCACTCAGGAAAATGCTCCAGAAAACCCTCTTTCGAAGTCTTTCAATCATTGTCTGCCTCCAGCTGATATCCCACGCCGCGGATCAGGCGGATTTTCACCTTGGCCTGTGTATATTGGATTTTCTTGCGAAGGAAGGAAATATAGACATCCACATTGTTGTACTCTGCGTCGGAATCATATCCCCAGACGCGCTGTGTAATCTGTTCCCGGGTCAGCACCTGGCCTGCATTGAGCATCAGATATTCCAGCATCCGGTACTCCTTGGCGCTCAGGCGGACAGACCTTGTCCCTCCTTCCCTCATGATCGTATAGGATTTGATATCAAAAAGCAGCTCCCCGAAGCGCAGTCTGTCATCCGCTGCCTGTTTATCGCCCCTCCTGAGCAGGACGCGCACCCGGGCCATCAGTTCCTCCAGGGCAAATGGCTTGGTCAGATAATCATCCGCGCCAAGATCCAGTCCTTCCACTTTGTCCTCAACCGCTGAGCGTGCCGTCAGAAGAAGGATGGGCACGGTTCTTTTTTCTCCGCGCACCCGACGAAGGATTTCAAAGCCGTCCATTCCGGGCAGCATGACATCCAGGATAATCAGATCGTACAGCCCGGTGCAGATCATCTCCAGCCCATCTTCCCCGTCTTCGGTTCCTTCCGCCTCATATCCTTCACTCTGCAGTGCGGTTATCAGCGCCTCGCGCAGACCTTCTTCGTCTTCAATGACCAGTAGTTTCATTTCCGTTTCCTCTTTTTTCTTCCGCATCTTTCCTGTCATGGCCATTGTATCAGAAAACTATGGAAATAGTCTTGAAAAAGCTCTTCAGGCTGAAAAAAACCGCCGAATGCGGCGGTTCAGACGGGACTGTGTTCCTTATTTCGTTTTTTTCAGATAGAAATCGCACCGCTTTCCGCCCTTTCCCAGAGTCGTGCTCCGGCTGAATTTCAATCCGGGCAGATTGCCATACGTCCGTTCATCGTTATCGCAGAATATCCGTGTCAGTTCCGGGCAGCCCAGTTCTGAAAAGTACCGGTCATAGGGGCAGGATGTGATATCCATCCGGTATCCATCTTTTTCCCTGGGATAGAAGACATTCCTGAACCCTCTGTCCGGCCCAAACATCTTTCGGCTGATGGGATCCCAAAGCCATAAAAACAGCCTGCCGAATCCCGGGATCCGCATCATTTTCGCCAGCCTTTCTCCCATGGCCCTTGTGCTCACGACAGCTGCATTTTCTATAATGCTGTAGGCCTGCTCCTGCCCAACTGCTTCTTTTGCCGTCAGGTAAATGGCTGCGGCAGGAAAAATATAGCGGTCCGTATGCATATGCTCTCCCTTGGGAATTCCCGCATACTGGTCCAGGATTACAGCCAGCCTCTTTTCCGCCTTCTCCCACAGCGCATCGCTTTGCTGCTTTGGAAGCTGCCTTTCCATCTCTCTGCGGATAAACGCCTTTCCTTTCATAATCTGTTCTGCCGCTGCCATGCTCTTCTCCTTTCCAGTGACGGCCGTTTTCTTATCCTTCCATGCATTCAGCAATGGTATTCAAAATCGGCACGGTCCATTTCTTTTGAAAAATCCAAGCTTCATGCTGCATATCAAAGCGCCGAATATCCGGATTGCGGAAATGATCCAAATATCTTTTTTCGTACTTCGGCCCCATTTTGAGGGCATAAATGACATGGACTGTTGTCCCGTCCACGCTGATGTCCTTTTCCAGCGGGGTGACATAATCCGAATAAAACTCTCTGGCTATCGTTTGAGGATGCAGCCCAGCCATGCTCTTTACAAAGCCATCCATAAAAGCGCTTGTTTCCTCATCCATCTCCATGCCAAAGTTTTTTACAAGCATGTTTTTCAGCTTTTCCTGCTTCTTCTCACTCTTGGCTGCGCCCGCAATCCAGCCGCCCACGATCCAGGTCATTATCCGCGCCACGATCGGGCTGCCCTGATCCAGATCCGAGCTTCCTATAAACCCATGGTCAATATGAATCCGCTTTCTCTGGATCAGCAGTCCCACAAAGCTTCCGCCCAATGAAGATCCATAGGCACCGTCCACGTGTCCCCTGTGCTTTTCCAGGATATAGTTTTCTATTTTTTCCGTTACGGTCAGCATGTCGGTAAACGGCCTGCTGTTGTCCCCGTCAAAACCATCATAATTGACGCAGAGCAGGTGGTAGCACTCCGCCAGGGCATCTATTACCGGATGGAAATTGATCTGCCATGTGCAGGCAGTTCCAGGCAACAGCAGCAGCGTCTTCCCGTTCGGATTGCCTATCTCTGTAATCTTCATCTGTTCCTTCCTCCTGTCCTTTGACTGATCCCGCCTGTTCAGAAACCAGTCCGCATCCTACTCTCTATATGCAGACAGCCGCTCTGCGTTTCCTGTATCCTTTTCCGCAGTCTCACAGAGCGGGTTCAGAATGTTAGCATGTTAAAACATTCTTAATTATAATCCTATTTTGCGCTTTGGCAAGCAAAAGTTGCTTCCTGCAGAAAACGGTTTCGGATTTAATTCCTGTCTCACCGGTGCATGGGGCACGTTCTGCGCATCTGTCCTGTCTGCCCGTCAGCCAAGGGGGCTGCACACCGCGGCTTAAAAAAGAAGGTTCTTTTTCCGCCCATATATGTTATACTCAGCCTGCTGCGCTGCATCTTTCTGTCGGTCCTGTTTTACCGGCACCGCCATGAAACGCAACGCAATGAGCACCTTCGTTTCTAAAATTCATAGTATAGGAGACTATCATGCAGATTTCCAAAGAGATCCTTCAAAAATATGCGGAACTGATCGTCCGCACCGGAGTCAACGTGCAGTCCGGCCAGGTTGTGCAGCTGACCATCTCTGTTGAGCAGCACGATTTTGCCGCCCTTGTGATCGAGGAATGCTACAAAGCCGGCGCAAAAAAGGTCAATGTCGACTGGACCTTTGACACCCTCAGCCGGCTCAATTATCTGAACGCCTCTCAGGATACCCTTTCAACCGTTCTGCCCTGGGAAGAGGCAAAGATGAAGCAGATGGTGGAAGATCTGCCCTGCCGCATCTATGTCGTCTCTGAAGACCCGGACGCCATGAACGGAGTGAATCCTCAAAAGCTGTCTGCGGTAACGCAGAGCCGCTCTTCCGTCTTTAAGCCTTACAGAAATGCCATCGACGGCAAGCATCAGTGGGTTATTGCAGCTTATCCTTCCGTCAAGTGGGCCAAAAAGTGTTTCCCGGAAGCGGATGACGAAACAGCCGTCGCCAAATTGTGGGAGGCTATTCTCAATACCGTGCGCGTGCATGAGGACAACGATCCCGTCGCGGACTGGAAGGCCCATACCGATTTTATTGAAAAGAAAGCTCAGTGGCTGAATGCACAGGGCTTTTCCTCCCTGCACTATTCCAGCAAAAACGGGACGGATTTCACCGTTGACCTGATCCCGGAGGCAAAATGGGAGGGGGCCGGTGCGACTAATTCCGTAAACGGAGCTTTCTATATTCCCAACATGCCTACAGAAGAAATTTTCACCTCCCCCATGGCCGGCAGATGCGAAGGCACGCTCGTCGCTGTGAAACCGCTGTCCTGGAACAGCCAGCTGATTGAAGACTTTTCCATTACCTTCCATGACGGCAGGGCCGTTTCCTGCCGCGCCGCAAAGGGCCAGGAGCTGCTTGAGAACATGATTAAAATGGATGACGGTGCTTCCATGTTGGGTGAAGTAGCCCTTGTTCCCAAGGAAAGCCCGGTCAATCAGTGCGGCTTCCTGTTCTACGAAACCCTCTTTGATGAGAATGCCTGCTGCCACTGTGCCCTTGGAATGGGATTCAAGGAAGTGCTCCCCGACGGAGATGAC
>OCTW011580683.1_pt1 | contig 13446 bp, 9 predicted proteins | sample 1539671 | NCBI WGS metagenome assembly OCTW01 (sample SAMN02144230, study PRJEB22623) | gut metagenome | biome: sheep rumen | host: Ovis aries | place: New Zealand | reverse complement strand
CCCGGTCGGTCCTGCGAACATCTTCCTGCCGCCGCTCTTCGCGCCCGGCGAACCAGCTGCGGATCATGGCATACTGGTCCCTGGCCGACCATTCCGGCCGGTCCGCCGCCGTCTCCCGCAGAAGACGGGCCAGCTCATCCAGGGCGGCACTGACCTTTCTCTGCGTGCGCTCCTGTTCCCGCGCTGCCGGCAGACCGGCGTCCTTCCTCTTCTGCAGGGCACGGCGGATCTGCTCGCTCCGTCCGCTCACCAGAGCGGCTGCCAGGGTCCGGAGCCCCTTCAGGTTCTCCGTCTCCTCCTGACTGCCCGCCTCCTTGAGGCCGTCGCGCACCTGGGCCAGCTCCCGGAGCAGACTCTCCTGGACCGCCTTGTCCTGCGCGCAGGCAGCAAAGGACTGTCCGAGGGCATCCGTCAGCAGACTGATCAGGCTGAGTTTCTCATCAAAAGGCGCGTCCTGCATCTCCTGGATCCGGACAGGATCGATGGTGAGGATTTTTCCGCCCTCCCGGCTCCTGTCTGTGCCGTCTGCCGTGCGTCCGCCCCCGCTTCTGTCGCCGCCTTCCTCTCCTGTTCCGAAAAACCTCCCGGCCAGAATGTCCGGGATCCGGTAGACATCGCTGTATTTTTTATACAGGTCGTAATAGGCGGCAAAACTCCGGGCGATGTCCGGGTCCTGCAGGAACTGGACCGCCAGCGTCTCATCGACGGGGATCCCCTGCTTTTCATGGACCTGGATCGTGCGGGACAGGTCCTCCCAGCCGCGGGCGGTCACAAAGTGTCTGCCCTCCACCTCCGTGCGGATCGAATAGAAGTGCTCGCTCCGGATTCCCAGATAGGCCATGACCGCGCCGTGCAGACGGGCGCGGGAGGCATATTCCTTAAAGGCCTGGAAATCCTCCTCGATGTCGATCCGGCGCAGCCGGTCCAGGGTCACGATGTCGAAATCCCGCACGGATTTATTGTACTGGGGCGGATTGCCCGCGGTCACGATGATAAAGCCGTCCGGGACCCGGTGGGTGCCGAAGGTCTTGTACTGGAGAAACTGCAGCATGGTCGGCGCCAGCGTCTCGGAGACGCAGTTGATCTCATCCAGAAAAAGGATGCCCTCCTTCACGCCCGCGGTCTCGATCTGGTCATACACGGCCGCGATGATCTCGCTCATCGTATACTCGGTGACGGAGTACTCCCGTCCCCCGTAGACCTTCCTTGAGATAAAGGGCAGGCCGATGGCGCTCTGCCTGGTATGGTGGGTGATCGTATAGGAGACCAGCCCGATCCCGCACTCCTGGGCGACCTGCTCCATGATGGCCGTCTTGCCGATCCCGGGCGGGCCCATCAGCAGGATCGGCCGCTGCCGCTCCGGCGGGATCGTGTAGGCACCTGTCTCATCCTTGTCCAGATAGGCCCGGACAGCGCGGATGATCTCCTGCTTCGCTTCTCGTATATTCATGAAAAAATCCTTTTTTGCAGTTTATTTTCTTTTTTCAGGATCCGGACGCGTATCCTGTGTTTTTACAGGCGCCGCCGCACATGTCCTGCGGGCCGCTTTCTGTCACATGCGCTCAGGAGCGTCCTTCTTCTGCAGCTTTTCCGGCCAGAGAAGGACGATCCGGCACGACCGTGTTTTTCCCGTCCATCAGATAGAGGCGCAGCGCCCAGTCCGGGACCTTCGAGTCGTCCAGCTCGTCGTCCTTGAAAAAGACGAAGGCCGTGTCGTAGTCCGTCGGCTTCTCCGGGTAGACACCCATGCCGTCCGTGAAATACATGAGTCCCGCCAGGTCGCGGATCTCGCCTGTCTTTCTCATCTCCTCCACCCGGGTGAAGACCGGGCGGAAGTCGGTGCCGAAGCCGCCCCGCACATGGAAATCCTGCGCATAGCGCTCCAGCTCCCCGGTGCTGTGGAGGACCCGCTCCCCCTGGACATGTTCATCGCACTCCAGGATGTGGACCTCAAATGTTTCGTAAAAACCCGCGATACTCTCCAGGACCGCTGCCGTCTCATTGACAAAGCGCTGGACCAGGGTCTCCTGGCAGGAGGCGGACGTGTCGATGGCGATCACCAAGGTCCGGATCCTGTTGGCCTCCCGGTACTCGTTCTCCTCGATCAGAGGCATATTGCCGTAGACCTGCAGGCCGTAATTGTAGAATCCATAGTCGAAAGAATCCGGGTCGATCGTCGTCAGTTCACGCAGGACGGCAAACCTGCGCAAAAAGGCCCGGTAATCCGTCCGCCTGCGGTTGGAGATCACCAGGATCCGGTCCAGGCTGCCGCGCTCCTCCGAGGCCTGCCGGCCGCTGGCCAGGATCTCGGCCTCCATCCGTTTGGATGTCTCCTGCCAGTCGCGCTCACGCTCTTCGATGGGCCGGAGCTTTTTTGCCTGCCGCTCCGTCCTTCGCGCGCGCGGATCCCGCAGGGGGGCCCGGCCGTCCTTCCGGTTCCGGCTGTCCTGCGGAGATTTTTCATTGCCCTTCTGCGCGGAGTTCCGATCCCCGGCGCCCCTGGGATTCTTGTCCGCTCCGCGGGGATCATCCCGCCGGTCACCGCCGGGGTCCTGGTTTCGCTCCGGATTTTTTTCCTGATCCCGGTTCCCGGAAGGATCCCGGTCGGAAGTATTTTCCTCATCCCGGTTCTTTTGGTCGTCAGGGTCAGTGCCGTCCGGCTGCGGGCCGGACTGGTCCCCGTGGTCATCGGACCTGCCCCCGTCCTGCCCCGGATCGTCCTCTTCTTCCTCCATGCGCTCCCAGAAGCTGTGATCGCAGAGGGCAAAGGCCGCGCGCATCTGCAGCTCCTCCAGGTAATTTCTCTTGCGCTCCAGAAAATACTGGTAGATCCGCTCCGCAGTCAGGACGTGGATCTCCGCCTCCAGCCGGTCATAGATCCTCTGCCGGTATTCGGGCGTCAGCTCCTGCACGGCACTGTACTCCATGGAGTCGATGATGGATCCCACTGCGATGTCGCAGGCCAGGTCCCAGAGCTCCCTGTCATCCTTGTGTCTGGCCGTGAACATGTGGCGGAAGACACAGTGGAGCAGCATGTGCAGATAAGTCCTGTTCAAAAGCCTCGGGCGGTCTACATAGAGCCGGAAGAGATAGTTTGGATTGAACCGTATATAGGCCGCGTCTGTGCCGACAGAGGTCGTGGACAGGTCCATGATAAAGCCCAGGCTGTGGAGGGCGGGGCCCAGAAACCGCATGGAGAGATAGAGCTCCGTCCTCGAGGCGTCCAGTATTCGCTTTCCCATCTCGTCGAGCTCGACTCTGTTTCCCATTTCTTCTCCGTGTCAGATCAGCCGCTGCCTCTATGCAGGGCCGGTTGCAGCCGGCACTCTGCCGCCGGTTTTTACATGCTGCCGTTATCACCAGTCGTCCAGTGAAAAGATGCCGTCGTCCTTTTTGTCCATACCATCCGATGCGGCGGACGCCTGCGTCTCCCGGCCCCCCAGGATCACGCCGGCGAGCTGGGGGATCCCGGATTCCGCAGCCAGGCGCAGGGCAGCGTCCGCGGCTTCATCCGTGATCATCCCGCGGTCCGCGACCAACCTCAGCCGCTGCCAGGTCTCCTCCGCGCCGGTCCCGTCAGGTTCCGCCGCGAGGGCGCTGACAAACTGCAGCAGGACATCTCCGATATTGGCCTTCAGATAATCTTCATAGGCCTGTGCGTGGACAGGCGCCAGGTCATGGGGATAGAGCAGCCTGTCCGCCGCGATCTGCACGGCCGCGTGCGGATCATCCGGGATCACGCGCGGAAAGAGGCGGTCATACTCCCGGAAACTGATCCCCCTCCTGCGCACGCACTCGCGGTAGACCATGCCCGAGCCGGATATGGAAAACTGGATCGTGCGGGCCATCGTGTTTTCCGCAAAGGCATAATCATAGCCCGGAAACAGCAGGTGTGCCTCTCCCTCGGGATAGACCAGCAGAAATTCCAGCTTCGCGTCCGAATCGGAGAGAATATCCCGCATCACGGTATAATTATTCTCTGAGATCGTCAGGCGGACCCTCTGCAGGCGGACATCCTGGCGCAGGACCCCGTTGTAGTAATCGGTGATCCCGTCGTGGAGCGCCACCTCCTCCAGACCGGGGCAGTTGTGGAGGGCAAAGGCCCCGACCGACCGCAGCGACGGCGGAAAGGAGACCGTGCGCAGCTGCGTAAGCCCGCTCAGGGCATGGGGCGCGATCCGTCGTACAGGCAGGCCGCCCAGCAGGGGCGGAACCACCAGGTGCCGGCGCTCCTGCAGGACGCCTGTCACCACTGCGCCGGCTCCCTGCCTGCCGTCAGCCCCTGCGGCTTCATGATGATATCCGCGGGCGGCTGATCCTTCTTCAATTTCGAATTCAAAGATACCTTCCGTCATGATGCTGTAATGTCCTGTGCCGGCTGTTGACTGCCAAAATCGACATAATATATCTATTATATACACTTTTTTGGGTTTGTGTATTGAATTCATTACTTTTTTGTGGGAACATAACAAAGATGCCGGTTCTCTGCCCTGCTTGCGGAAAACGGCTATAAACAAGAACAAACAGGTAAGGAAGCACATATCATGAACAGAGAATACTTCACACATTACAGCAACTGTCTGCAGCGTGACATGCATATCCTGATCCACGGGGACCGCGGGCTGCCGCTCCTGGTCTTCCCGACCCAGGATTCCATGTGCAATAACTTCGAGGATTTCGGGATGATCGACACCATCTCCGATTTCATCGACCGGGGCGACGTCATGGTCTTTACCGTGGACACGGTCGATAAGGAGAGCTGGTCCGACCTCTACGGCGACAAGCAGCACCGGGGCGACATCCAGGAGAATTATTATCACTATATCGTGGACGAGGTCCTGCCCCTGATCGAGCAGCGCAATACCTCCGGCCGCCGCCCCGTGGCCGTCGGCTGCAGCCTGGGCGCCACCCATGCGGGGATCGTCGCCCTGCGCCGTCCCGATCTCTTCGAGGGCTGTATCGCCATGTCCGGCATCTATGACGCCACTTATTTTACAGGCGGCTGGATGAACAATGTCTGGTACGACAATTCGCCGGTCCATTTCCTGCAGAATATGCCGACCGACCACCACTACATCGACCTCTACAACCACCGCAGCCTGATCTTCTGTGTCGGCCAGGGTGCCTGGGAGGAGGACGGGATCCGCACCCTCCTGCTCATGGCCAGCATCTTTCAGCACAAGGGGATCCACGCCTGGTGTGATTTCTGGGGCTACGACGTCAATCACGACTGGCCCTGGTGGAAGAAGCAAATCCGCTACTTCCTGCCCAAGGTCCTCGACGGCTCCGCCATCGGGAACGGCGCCTGACGCACACCTGTGTACCTGGCGCATCCGGTTACCGGCAGGAAAGGCCGGCGGAAGCTCCGGAATCCGATCAGGCAATTCAGATCTCATATTGATATCGATCACGGATCATGATCATACGGGAACGATCCACGCCCGCAGTGCGCCAGCATGTGCAGACGCGGGCATTCCGGCATGACCGGTTGTAACAGACAAGGGGGAAAACATGAATTTCGTATTTATCTCACCACAGTTTCCGCAGACCTTCTGGAACTTCTGCGACCGCCTCAAGAGGAACGGCGTCAATGTCCTGGGCATCGGCGACACACCCTATGACAACCTGTCGCAGAATGTGAAGGACTCCCTCACGGAGTACTACTATCTCCCGTCCCTGGAGGACTACGACGGCGTCTTCCGCGCGGTCGCCTTCTACTCCTTCAAATACGGAAAGATTGACTGGCTGGAGTCCCAGAACGAATACTGGCTGGAACAGGACGCCCGGCTCCGCACCGATTTCAACATCACCACCGGCATCAAGACCGATGAGATCGGCAAGATCAAGAGCAAAGCCGAGATGAAGAAGTACTACGAGAAGGCCGGCATCCCGACCGCCCGCCAGCACAAGGTAAAGGCCGGTGAAAAGGGTCTGGCTGCCGCCAGGGAGTTCATCGGGATGACCGGTTATCCCGTCATCGTCAAGCCGGAGATCGGCGTCGGCGCCCTGGATACCTACAAGCTTGAGAACGACGAGGACCTGACGCATTTCTACGACAACATGCCTCCCCACCCCTATGTCATGGAGGAGTTCATCACCGGCAACATCGCCTCCTACGATGCCATCATCAATTCGAAGGGCGAGCCGCTCTTTGAATCCATGACCAGCTGGCCGCCTTCGATCATGGACATTGTCAATCACCGGCTGGACCTGGCCTACTACGTGGCGGCTGAAATGCCGGAATCCCTGCGCAGGATGGGCCGCGCCGCGGTCAAGGCCTTCGGCGTCAAGGGCCGCTTTGTCCACATGGAATTCTTCTGCCTGACCAAGGCCAGACCCGGTCTGGGAGAGGTCGGCGATTTCGTCGCCCTGGAGGTCAACATGCGACCCGCCGGCGGCTACACCCCCGACATGATGGACTACGCCCACTCCGTGGACGTCTACCAGATCTGGGCAGACATGGTCACCAGCGACGAGCGCCGCTTCCCGGCCGCGGACGTCGAGAAGTTCTGCGCCTACGCCGGCCGCCGCGATGAGTATGAATATGTCCACTCCCACGAGGAGATCATGGAAAAATACGGCAGCCGCATCGTCACCTGCGAGCGCATGCCCCGGCTCATGTGGGACCAGATGGGCAACATGAACTACACCGCCATCCTCGACGACGAGGAGATGACAAAGGAATACATCCGCTTCGTCCAGGAATACAAGGAGGGAAGCGGGCCGGACCACAGAAATGACTGAGACGTTATAAACCGGACAATTCAGGGCTCCGGCACATTCATCCCGAACCGGAACGGAACGCTTGTCCCACGGTCCAGAGAAATGGTCCCGGGCACAAAACAAACAAAAAAATGCCAGCCGTTCAGCAGCGGCTGGCATTTTTTTATTGTTTTTGTTCCTTGGGCGAGTAGACCCAGGACTTCTCGGAAATCTCGTTGAGGTCGTAAGGGGTCGCCTGGTAGACGTAGTAGTTAATCCAGTTGCAGTACATGTTGTTGCTGTGGGACCTCCACTGCAGGAGGGGGCGCTGGGTCGGATCATCGTCCGGAAAATAATTCTTGGGCACTTCGATGTCCAGGCCCCTGCGGATGTCGCGGTTGTACTCGTCGCGCAGGGTGTTGCGGTCATACTCCGGGTGGCCCATGATAAAGAACCGTCTGCCGTCCCTGGACATGCAGAGCAGGATCCCGGCCTCCGGGGACTCCGCCAGGATCTTGAGCTCCTTGCAGGCGTGAATGGCCTTGGCGGGCACCTCTGTGTAGCGGCTGTGGGGGATCAGGAAGTAATCGTCAAAACCGCGTACGATGGGCTCCTTGCGGTGGCGGACCTTGTGGGAGAAGACACCGAAGAGCTTCTTGTCCAGCATGCGCTTGGGCAGGCCGTAGTGATAGTAGAGTCCGGCCTGGGCGCCCCAGCAGATATGGAAGGTGCTGGTCACGTTGGTCCTGCTCCAGGCGAAGACCTCGCACAGCTCCGGCCAGTAGTCCACTTCCTCATATTCCATCTTCTCCACCGGTGCGCCGGTGATGATCAGACCGTCAAAGCGCCGTTCCTTCAGCTGCTCAAAGGTGTAATAAAACTGCATCAGGTGGGATGCGGATACGTTGACGGATTCGTGGGAGCTCATCCGCATAAAGGTAATGTTGAGCTGCAGGGGGGTGTTGGAAAGCATGCGCAGAAGCTGAAGCTCCGTCTCCTCCTTGGTCGGCATCAGATTTAAGATGCAGATCTCCAGCGGGCGGATGTCCTGATCGACAGCGCGCTTTTCGTCGATCACAAACAGATTTTCTCTCTCCAGTATTCCTTTGACCGGCAGGTCATTCTGTATCCTGATTGGCATGATTTCCTCTTTTCCGACGGGTTCCGTCACTGTACCGTGTAAATACCCGGGCACAGCAGTCATCGTGAGATATCACGGAGCTTCCGTACGCTTCTCAATTTACTTTTCTCCGGCCAGCTTCAGAAAATCCTCCTCCGACAGGATGGGGATCCCGAGCTGGGCGGCTTTTTTGTTCTTGGAGGACGTCGAAGAGACGTCATTGTTGATCAGATAGTCTGTTTTGGCGGAGACACTGCCCGTGACCTTGCCGCCCCGGTCCGCGATGAACTCCTTGAGCTCGTCCCGGTTGGTGAAGTGGAAGACCTTGCCGGTGACGACAAAGGTCTTACCGGCGATTTGATCCTGTGCGCCGCCTGCTGTACTGTTATCCGCGGCAGAGAAAGCCGCACCGGCAATTTCCCCGAGGCCTTCGTCTCCGCCACCGGTCACTGCAGGAATAATTGTCCCGCTTTCGGCGGCGGCTGCAGCCGCTGTCCGGCGGCTGACCGCAGGCCGGACGGCCGGATGGACCTCCGCCAGGAGCCTGTCCAGCATGAGACGGTTGGATTCCTGCGAAAACCAGTCCGAAACAGCCTGTGCCAGCACGGGTCCGATTCCCTCGACATTTCCCAGTTCCTCCGCGGAGGCACCGGCCAGGGCCGTCATGTCATCCGCAAAGTGATCGCAGAGCACACGGGCATTGGCCGCCCCGATGCCGGCGATGCCCAGCGCATAGACCAGACGGGGCAGGGTGGTCTGCCGGGACCGCTCCACGCTCTCCTGCAGACGGGTGTAAGACTTCTCGCCGAAGCCCTCCATTTCCACAATGGCATCCCTGTGGTCTTCGAGATGGTAGATGTCGGCAAACTCGTGGATAAAGCCCTCCGCGATGAACTTCTCCAGGGTCATCTCCGAGAGCCCCTCGATGTTCATGGCACTGCGGCTGGCAAAAAGGGTGAAGGCCTTGATCTTTTTGGCCGGACATTCCGGATTGGTGCAGACCAGGACCTCTGTGTCGATCTCGCGCCGGATCTCGGTCTTCCCGCCGCAGACCGGACATTGACAGGGGATCTCCAGCGTGCCGGACCGGGTCAGGTTCTCGGCGATCTGGGGAATGATCATATTGGCCTTGTAGACGGTCAGCCGGTCACCGATCCCCAGCTGCAGGGCGCGCACAATGCTGACATTGTGGACGGATGCCCTGCGGACGGTCGTCCCTTCGAGCTCCACGGGCTCAAAGATGGCGACCGGATTGATGAGTCCGGTCCTGCTGGCGCTCCATTCGACCTCCAGCAGGGTCGTCTCCTGCTGCTCATCCGCCCATTTGAAGGCGATGGCGTTGCGGGGAAATTTGGCCGTCCGCCCAAGCGACTCGCCGTAGGCGATGTCGTCGAGCAACAGGACCAGGCCGTCGGAAGGCGTGTCGAATCCGGCGATCTTGTCCTCAAAGCGGGCGACCTCGTCCTCGACCGTTTCACCGGTCACCACAGCTGTCTCGACCGTCTCGAAGCCCTGCGCCTGCAGGAATTCGAGCTGGGCGAGGCGGGAATTGTGAAAATCAGGGCTGCCGCCGGCATTACTGACGGAAGGATCCGAATCGGGGCTGGCAGATGTTGCGGGTTGATTCAATGCATCAGCTTTATCTGATCCTACGGTATTAACCGATGCAGCGGTAATAACCGATGCTGACGCCTCCACAAGCGTAAACGCATAGAAGCGCACGCGGCGTTTCGCCGTAATAGCGCTGTCCAGCTGGCGGACCGAGCCGCTGCAGAGATTGCGGGGATTTTTGTAGCGGACGTCCTCCACGACGCCCTTCTCCGCCGCCTCCGCGGCGATCTCCTCATTGATCTGTGTGAAGTCGGAATAGCGGATGACCGCCTCGCCGCGCAGGGTGAGCTTTCCCCGGAAGGGGATCCTGGCGGGAATGTTGCGGAAGGTCCGCGCGTTGGCCGTGATCTCCTCGCCGATCTCGCCGTTTCCTCTCGTCACGGCCCGGGTGAGCATGCCATTCTCATAGGTCAGGACAACGGTCAGGCCGTCCAGCTTCCAGGACAGGAGGCCCCGATGGTCTCCCAGCCAGGCCGCCAGCTCTTCCCTGGATTTGGTCTTGTCCAGGGACAGCATGGGCTGTTCGTGCCGCACCCTCGGCAACTCCTCCACCGCCTCATAGCCGACACGAACCGTCGGGGAACCGGCCATGACATAGCCTGTCTCCTCCTCCAGTGCCCGGAGCTCGTCGTAGTACCTGTCGTACTCCAGATTGGACATGATCTCCGTGTCCCGGGCGTAATAGGCTTCCGATGCCCGGTTGAGAAGGTCTGCCAGCTCTTCCATTCTGCTCCGCTGCTGGGCGGAGATTTCTTTTTTCAGTCCAGATATAGACTCGGCCATTTTTTCACCATACCTGTTGTATCGTACGCATGAATCCGCAGCTGCACAAAAAGGCAGCTGTCTCACCTGTCTCACCCTTCTGCAGCATGCCGGAGCACGCAAGTGCGCAGGCATCGCAAAAGAGAAATTCGTGAAGGCGATTTCTCTTTTGCATCAGATGGATGTTTGTCCTCCGTCACAAACCTCCTCTTTTTTCCGGCATGGCCAGGCGATAGAGCTCCTCCAGCTCCGCACCCTCGATCCGGCGCTGCTGGCCCGTCTTCAGGCCACCCAGGCTGATATTGAGGACCCGGATCCGCTTGAGAAAGACGACCTCGTGGCCGACTGCCCTGCACATGCGGCGGATCTGGCGGTTGAGACCCTGGGTGAGAACGATGGAGAAAGTCTTCTCACCCAGCCGTTCCACCGCGCAGGGGCGCGTCGTCTGATCCAGCTCCCGCAGCCGGATCCCTTTGGACAGGCGGTGGAGGTCGCCGTCGGAGATCCGCTTTTTCACACGGACGATATATTCCTTTTCATGCCCGTTGGCGCCGCGCATCATGGCATCGATCAGCGGCCCGTCATTGGTCATGAGCAGGAGTCCCTCCGAGTCCCTGTCCAGCCGCCCGGCATAGGTCAGGCGCACCGGATAGCGGAAGACATCGGAGATGGTCTTACCCGCATGCGGATCGCGGGCCGTGCAGGTGACACCGGCCGGTTTGTACCAGGCGACCACCACGGGCGCGGCCGGGGACTGAAGTTTTTTCCCCCTGACCGTGACGGTCTCCGTCCCCTTCAGCCGCATGCCGGGCTGCGCGGGCACACCGTCCACTAGGACCTGGCCCGCCTCGACCAGGCGGTCCGCCTCCCTCCGCGAACAGACGCCGCAGGACGCAATATACTGATTCAGCCTCATTGACCGCTCCCGTCCTTCCGTTCCCGGATCTTCGGGATGGCTGCGCCGGGCATGACATCCATGAACATTTCCACGGCATTGCCCTTCACGATCGGGATCCCGTGCTCCATGACAAAGGAGAGGCACTGCTCCTGGGAGGTCACCATCTCGCCGAACTCATTCGCGGACAGGATATTCCTGGCAAAGCTGGCAGGTGTCTGTTCCGTCCTGCGCAGGATCAGGAAATAGGTCTCATCCTCCTTCAGATAGTAGAGGGAGGATTCCAGAGGCCCGACATCCGCGAAGACCCTGCAGCAGTCCATGGCATCGCGCACGGAGTAGAAGGAGAACATGTATGCCTCCGCGACATCAGGTCTCACCTGCTCCTCGCCGCTGCCGCTGTCCGCGGTCTCCTCCCCGTCTCCCGAGAGCAGGGCCTTCATGAGGTTCTCGGAGGGATTCTGGTCCGCCTCAGCGGAATCCGTATCCTCCTGCTCCTGCGCTGCCTTCTCCGCCATGGACTCGAAGATGCTCTTGGCGATCCGGCGGACTTCCTGCAGCGCGCCCTCCCTGGAATCCTCCCTGGTGATCAGAAGGCTCAGGGAGTGGTCGGGCAGAATGGAAATGCGCATGGTCGTCAGTTCCCCTTCGAGTTTGAAATTCTCGGAGCGGGCCGCCTTCACGACAGCCTGACGGATAAAGTCCACCGCTTCCTTTTTCCTGTCAAAGAAGTCATCGATCCGGAAACCGTTCTCGCGAAGGTCCTCCGGTGTGATGATGCAGCTGATGGTATTTTCGTTGATTCGTCGGATTTTCATATAACACTGTCATCCTTACATACATGTCGAAGCGCTCCTGTGCTCCGTCACAAGCACCGTGCAGTTTCATCATACGTGTTTTACGGCACAAGTCAAGACACAAGTCAGGACTGAAAAATTCGGCTGCACGAAAGCAGAAGGCAGCCCCGGGATATGAAAATTGCGCCTGCATGAAAAGTCCATGCAGGCGCATATCACACAATCTGTTTCAGTCATCCGCGAGCGGCATTGCACCGGTGTGCGGGCTGCCCCTCCCGGATCCGTTCACTCCGATCAGTGTTTGATCTGGCTCATAACCTCTTCCGCGAAGTTCTCGACCTTCTTCTCGATGCCCTCGCCGGTCTCGAAACGGACAAAGCGGGCGACGGAGAGGTCCGTGCCGTTGGCCTTGCCGACCTGCTGCAGGTACTGGGCGACAGTCTGCTTGCCGTCCTCTGCGCGGACATAGACCTGGTCGTAGAGGCAGATCTGCTTGAGCTCCTTGTTGAGGCGGCCGATCAGCATCTTCTCGATGATGTTCTGGGGTTTGCGCTTGTTCTCAGGAAGCTTCTCGTTCTCTTCGATGGCCTGGGCCAGAAGGATCTCCTTCTCGTGCTCCTTGTACTCCTCGGGGACTTCGTCCACATTGACATACTTGGGAGACATGGCTGCGACCTGCATGGCGACGTTGGTCAGGGCTTCCTTGACAGCGTCGTTGACAACGGAGGTCTTCGCGTCGACGATAACGCCGATGCGGCCCTTGCCGTGCAGATAGGAGACGACACAGCCATCCTTGGCCTCGACCTTTTCGAAGCGGCGGATGCTGAGCTTCTCGCTGATGACAGCGATCATGTCGACCAGTGCCTCGTTGACAGTCTTGGAAGCGTCATCGATCCAGGGCTCTGCCATGAAGGCATCCATATCCTTGGCCTCGGTCTTCAGAGCCTGCTCTGCGACCTTTGCGACATAAGTGCGGAACTTCTCGTTCTGGGCAACGAAGTCGGTCTCGGAGTTGACCTCGACGACGGCTGCCTTCTGGTCGCCGTCAGTGGCGATCAGGCAGATACCCTCAGCCGCGATCCTGCTGGCCTTCTTCTCAGCCTTGGCCTGGCCCTTTTTGCGGAGAACCTCAACAGCGGCATCCATGTCGCCGTTGGTCTCGGTCAGAGCCTTCTTGCAATCCATCATACCTGCGCCTGTAGCTTCGCGCAGCTCTTTCACCTGTGCAGCTGTAATTGCCATAATGTGTTTCCTCTCGTTCTGTATTTCGCATGCGCGCGGCAGGCGGTGTCTCCTGCCCGCCGCACACCTTTCTTTCTGTTCTGTCAGACGGCGGAGCGGTCCACCCCTTCTGCCGTCTCTTTATATCAAATAATGATGTCGGCGCGGCCTGTCATTCCGTTGGAATTACAGTGTGCCCTCAGCCGCCTGCTCAGCCTCTGCTGCTGCGGACTCCTCAGCGAGAGCCTCCTGCTCAGCGCCGTCGGCTTCTGCGCCCTGGTTGGCCTCGATGACAGCGTCTGCCATCTTGCTGCAGAGCAGCTTGACCGCACGGATGG
>OCTW011601336.1_pt1 | contig 13452 bp, 11 predicted proteins | sample 1539671 | NCBI WGS metagenome assembly OCTW01 (sample SAMN02144230, study PRJEB22623) | gut metagenome | biome: sheep rumen | host: Ovis aries | place: New Zealand | reverse complement strand
TTGTAAAAGAGGAGATTTTAATTGAATGATTCTCTATTATTTTATGAGATTACTAGATGTTGAAACAAGTTCAGCATGACACTATTTCTTAAATATAACGAGATCTTTAATTTTCAAAGTATATGTAGAATCCAGAGTATCACGAACCTTATCTTCACTCATAATTGGTACTTCAAAATGATATACAGATTCTGAATAGCCGTCTGCTTCTATTTCAATACTGAAGTTGAAATAAGCCCGTTCTCCGCTCTCTTTTGCGGGAATTGATTTTACCCAGAAGGAATAAACACCCTTTGTACTTGGCACCAGGTTATATGGATTAGACCAGGTTTTATCTACCATTTCTGCTAATTTTCCGTCAATTTTAAGGGTGATTTTTGCATCTGTAACAGGCTCAAAGGTATTTCCATCAAGAACAAGTCCTGTAAAGGTAAAGAAGTTGAAAGCAGGTTTTGCGGCGGTATTATCAGCCTTAATTTCACAGTCGGCCCTGTTTTCTGAATGGAAAGGTCGCTTAGTTGAGCTTACAGTACGCATTCCGTCGAGGGCAAGCGAATCAATATCAGCCTGAAGCTGTGAGCTGGCAAGATATTCAACATTATGAGTAACACCACGGCCAGAAACGACATATTTTGGAGGAATTCGATTAAGCACATAACTTACTGTATCAAGCCGGCAGTTCTCACAATCACAGGTAAGCCAGGTAACATTCTCGCTCTTCACACGATCGTAGAGTGTATTAACAGCCTTAATAACGATATCTTCCATAAGGTTATGTACGTTCATAGTGTTTCTCCTAATTTTATAAATATTTTGATATTGTTAAATTATAAGGCAATTTTGGGAATAAAACAAACAAATTATTTAATTTATACCACACGGATTGCAATCCGTGTGGTATAAATATAATCTTTTTAGAACTTTCCGCCGCCAAGCTTAGCTGTAAGCTTTAGGGAGGTAGTTGGCTTTTTTTCGTAGTCATAGAAGGTGAGAACAGGACCGAGTCCAAAGCTTACATCCTTAAAAGGTGTGTAGGTTAATGTAAGGCTGGCCCTAAGAGCTGGTATTGCGCTTGAAGCCTGCTTTGCGGCTTTTTCTACCTCTGCGGGAGCTGTCTTTGCTATTGGAGCTAAATCCGGATTCAGGGCAACCATATCCTCAACAGTAGCTTCTTTGCGGCCGAAGTTTGCTATAGCAAAAAGATTGAGAGAAAGGTCTGGATTCTTAAAGAGATCTCCCTTGCTTGCCATTAAGGCTATATTGTGACCGTACTGGGAAATCTTTTTTGAAAAATCCTTGTCGTTGCCTTCAAAAAGATACTGAGCGGCAAGATTAATTTTCTGCTCCTTCCAGTAATAGCTTAGGCCGGCAGTTGCCTGGAAGATGCTTGTTTTATCATCCCAGTCTGTATTTTTTGCCCATTCGCTTACAGCACCGTAGCTGTATACAAACTCGCCGAAGAAGCTTACCTTCTTAAGGCTTCCTGTGGCTGTGAGCATAGCCTTTGGTGCACTGTTATACTTATATAATCCACCTACTCCGAGTTCCCAGTTACCAATCAGAATATCTGCTTTACCCGCAAGAGCTGTGTCGCGGGCATAGCTTTCTGCTGTCTGATTCTTAAATTTTGTTGAAGGAATTACGTAGAACCAGAGACAGTTCTGGCTGTTTGGAATGATTATTTGAGTGCGAAGATTGAGGCTGCCATCAACCTGCTTTTCCGGATGTTCTGGATCAATAGAAGATGAGTTAATCATATCTGATACAGGACTGAAGAAATAGCCGGCGCCCCAGGTAACAGTGTGAACACCAAAGCGGAAGTAGGCTGTATCTTTATAAGAAAAATCTGTAAAGAGTTCCTTGAGCTTGAACCAGTTGTCTATAGTCAGACTTAAGTCCGGCTGCTTCGGATTTTTCATATTCAATTTTACAGAAGTTTTATCTACAAAAGGATATTCAAGTCCAAACTTTGTATAAAGACGAAGTGTATCTGTCGGGCGTGCATCTACAGAAAGCATTGCACTTAAATCAGGTTTGAGACTTGTATTGTGAATATTGTCTCCAAGGTCTTCCTGATCCGGTCCCCACAAAACAGTATCTGTATCTAGGCCGGCACTGAGACTTCCTCCAATTTTTATTGAACCGGCATCAAAGATAACACCTTTGCTCAGGTCGCTTTTTGCGGCTACATCTGAAACTTCGGAAATGCTGTCATCGCCAAAGAGGTCGTCATCACTGCTGAAAAGGGCATCATCGCTGCCGCCAAAGAGGTCGTCGTCGGACTGGGCGGTGAGGAAGAATGGGAGTGAGAGAAGAAATAAGATTAAAAGTGATTTTTTCATACTAATTTAAACCTTCCAAATATGCTTTGGTGAAAATCTTATCGGGGAGGGTGTCGAAGGTGAGGTCGGAAATTACCTGCTGGGTCTGTTCACCCTTGTTAAGCTCGTCGCGGATAAGAATCTGAGTTCCTACATAACCGGCAGGAACCTTTGAATATTTTGGAATCAGAATTGTACGCATAAGGCGGTCTGAACCGGAAAAATCTTCTTCCTTAAGAACAAGAGGAATGTCTGTTCTGATATAGAACTTTGATTTTGCATAAGAAGGCTCGCTTGTTTTTGCCTTAAGGGTGATGATGTGTACCGGATACTTTCCGAGAGTTCCCTGCTCATAAGCTTCTACATCATAATTAGCACGCCACTTCTGCTTGCTCTGCTCAACGTCATCAAGCTTGATATCTGAATCACCAATAGCTTCCTTAATAGAAGTATGTGTGAACTTACGGCTGATAGGATCATAAGACCAGATGTTATCATCGTTGCGGAGATATCCCTTACCCTTGTCTGCTTCCGGGAAGAGCTGTACCATGGTCATGAGCTTATCGTCTGTGCGTTCAAAAATCTTAAACTGAAGGTTTTCATTTGGCTTGCCTGGCTTTTCTACAACAAGTGTAACGGTTGCGGAATAGTCGCCGTGGTAGGCAAGAGTGTCTTCTGTGTCTTCCACAATTTTGAAAGCCTTATCGACATCTGCCTGGGAAATCTGGGCGGTTGCTGCGGCTGTGAAGAGAGCTGCGGCTGCGATGATTGTTAGTATCTTTTTCATTTATAAACTCCTTTATAGATCCCGAACCAAGTTCGGGATGACGTTTACTTAACTGTTCTCAATGCTTCGGCCGGACTCATGCGGGCTGCCTGCTTTGCACTTCCTCGAACAGCAAGTGATGTAAGAATAATCAGCATAATATACTGTACTATAATAGAAACAAGCGAAACCTTAAAGCTGAAGTGTCCCTTCGAAAGGAAGAAGCCCAGCGATTCGTTTGAAATTGGAATCAGGTGGATTATTGACATTACGATTACGGCAAAAATCAAACCTGCTAAAGCTCCAATGATACAAAGAATTACAGCTTCGTTTGTGAATACACTGCGGGTATCTTTTCCGGTCATTCCAAGGGCACGCATTGTTCCGATTTCGCGGATTCGCTCGTACAAAACCATGCGGTAAGTGTTTGAAACTCCAACCATTACAATCAGAAGAATTACAAGAAGAATTACTGTTGTGATAATGTGTACAATGTTCAAAACAGTCTTAATCTGAGGAATTTCATCATAGAGGGTTTCTACACCATACTTAACGCCCTTCCATTCATTTTCCGGCTTGCTTGGGTCTACCTGCTTTTCAATTCCCTTTCCAATATTTGTAGGGTATTTTTTTGCGGCTTCAAGGCGGCTGGTAACATTGATTTCGGGATTCTTTTCGCTGTCCTGGCGGATTCTTGCTTCAATCATATTTGCAGCCTTTGTCTGCTGATTCTTATCATTAAGATAAAGGGCAAACATTGAATAACCGCCTTCCGGCATTCCGATAATCTTGTTCAAATCTTCAATATCAGCATAAGCCTGAACTGTAGAAATGAAGCTGTTTGACTTTATGATTCCCATAATTGTCATGTCTTCAAAAGTGTTCTGGCCGTAAACTGTACCTGTTGAATAGATTACTTCATCTCCAACCTGAAGGTTGAGGGACTCTGCTGTTTTATCACTGATAATCAAACCATTTTTGATATCGTGATTTACACCGCCGCTTACAAACTGGAAGGAATTCTGAAGAGCTTTTTCTTCCAGGTCGCGTCCGTAAAGCTGAATTGTGCCTTTCTTTCCGTTGAAAATAATTGTTCCGCCAGACATTGTGTAAGCTGTTGTATATTCGTATCTGATACCAAGTTCTTTTACAATGTTCTTAACGTAATCTCGGTCGCGGACAATGTTTACAAGCTTTGCCTTTCCTTCTGAGGTTGTAGGATTTTCCCATTCGAGTCCCTGTACAATTACATTACCGCCAACAAGCTGGGCAATCTGATTTTCGAGGTTGCCGACCATACCTGTTGTGAGACCGTCGATTGCGGTTACTACAAAAAATCCAAAGGCAATTGCAACGGCAAGAATGGCGTTACGTCTTTTATTTCGTGTAAGATTTCTAAGTGCTAATGATACTGTTTTCATTTTACGCCTCCCCTATTCCTTGCTGAGGGCCTTGATTGGGGTAATTCTGAGGGCTGATTTTACTGGATATCTATTACTCAGAATACTTCCGATAAGGGCTACAAGAATTGTTACGATTATGATTTTTGGTGTCGGGCTGAAGTGAAGGAGTCCGCCGCCGAGAATCATTTTAGCAATCTCATTTGTAATTGCGATGTTGAAAGAGTTGAAAATCAGCATGCAGATAAAGGCAAAGATGATTCCTGCCAGAGCCGAAAGGCTTGTAAGAATTACTGCTTCTGAATAGAAGAGCTTTTTAACAAACTTTTTTTCTGCACCGATGGCACGCATTGTACCAATTTCGCTGGTTCTTTCAATTACAGAAACTACCATTGTATTCATGATGATAATGAATACTACGATTGCAAGAATTATGATAAGCAGGTTGAAAATAAAGCCGATTCCTTCAACTGTTCCTGAATAAGAAATGGCGGCTTTTTTCCAGTCCATTGCCTGAGCGTTGAGGCCTTCTTCCTTAAAGCGCTTGTTGAGTTCTGCAACAATTTTCTTGTCTGCATGAGGATTTTCCAGCTTTGCCAAAACGTACTGCCATGAGCCGTCATCTGTCTTATTAAGCTGGTCGCGCAGGCTTGTATCTCCAAGAATGCTGTCAAAGTCATTTGTGCTTCCAAGAATCTGACTGTCTTCTTCAATTTCTCCGAAGAAATCATCATCGCCGAAGAAATCATCTTCTGACATATTTGAAATTGAAAGGTCTACGCTGTCCGGCAGCTCCTGACTGAAGGAGTTTGCATAAGTGAGGTCTGCAAAAGCACGGGCAAGTCCCGGCTCACAATATACGCTCTGGAACATTGCTGAATATTCATTGGCAGGCTTAAAGAGTCCTACGACCTTTGCTTCGCGGATAATTCCGTCCATACTTGCCATAAGAACATCGTCACCTACATTGAGGTCTTTACCCCAGGATTTATGGAAGCCTTCCATAACACGGGTATCTACGATAATTTCGTTTGAACCTGGTGCCGGATATCTTCCTTCAATCATATTCAAATCCGGAAAGAGCTCCCAGAAGGAACCGTCTTCGCCGGCAAAGAGCATTGAAATTGGAAGGTCCATAACGCCTAAATCTTTTTCATCATCTTCAAGAACAGAAAAATCAATTTCTGCATCTTTACTCAAAATAACCTGAGCAGAAATCATTTTTGACTGCTTTTTGATTCCGTCTGTTTCTGCAAGAATTTCTTCTATGCGCTCAAGGTCTGCAAGGGCAGAAACCTTTGGAAGGTCGCCTGTAATGCTTGTGCTGTTTACACCAAATACATCGATTGAAGCGCCTTTTTCTGGAATTACAGAAATTGCAAGGTCTCCTGTAACATTTGCCCTGAAGTCTTTTTCGAGTCCGCGGTTGATTGATTCAAGGAAGGAATTTCCAAGCACAACAATTGCAACGCCAAAAAGAATGAACATTGAAATGATGAGGGTCTTGGATTTGTGCTCCTTTAAATTCCGCAGGGCTAATTTTATTATGTCTTTCATCTAAGTCTCCTGAAGTACTGTCATCCCGAACTTGTTTCGGGATCTTCGTAATAGATGCTGAAACAAGTTCAGCATGACGGGTGGTTTCGACACGCCGCTTCGCGGTTACTCAACCACCGGCACCGGTGCACTAAATCTTGTAAACGTCGGAACCTTCTTTGTGTTCGTCGTTGATAACCTGACCGTCGAGAATGTGAACTACGTGGTCACACATGTCTACAATTCGTGAATCGTGTGTAGAGAAGATGAAGGTTGTCTGAAGCTCCGGATCTTTATTGAGGGACTTCATAAGCTTAAGAATCTGTTCTGAGTTCTTTGAGTCGAGGTTGGCTGTTGGTTCATCTGCAAGAATTACCGGAGCCTTTGTAACGAGGGCACGGGCAATTGCTACACGCTGACGCTGACCACCAGAAAGCTCGTTTGCCTTGTGATCCTTCCAGTCTGTAAGACCTACCTTTTCAATAAGGTAGTTAATCCATTCTTCCTTTTCTGCCTTAGAAAATGCATCTACAGGGCTCTTTGAGTTTGGATCTTTTGATTCGAGCAAAAGAGGGAACTCTACGTTTTCATAAACATTCAAAACCGGAATAAGGTTGAAGGTCTGGAAAATGAAACCAAGATGTGAACGGCGGAGGGCTGTGATTCTGCGGTCCAGCTTTGCAGGAATTGCTATGCGGGCCTTTTTGCGCTTGCCGTCTTTTTTGTCAGGGCCGGCTGAAGACCAGCGGGTATTTACAGTTTCTGCATCTGCAAGGTCTACACCGTCATAAACATCTGTATCCCCAATTACAATTGAACCGCTGCTTGGAAGATCAATCAAACCAATCATATTCAAAATTGTTGATTTTCCCGAACCAGATGGTCCTGAAACTGCGGCGAACTCTCCCTTCTCTATATCAAAGGAAACTCCACGGACGGCTTCTATACGCTCTTTTCCGAGAGGATAGAATTTGTGCACGTCTTTTAAGCTAACTACTGCCATTATAAACTCCTTTTATTGTATTTTACGTATTATTGTATTAAGTACATAATACAGAAATACATTTACAGTGTCAATAATAAAATAATAAAGTGTTATTAAAATTATATTCGCCTTCCGGCGATAAAACAGGTCAAAAAAAAGAGATGATTTTTTTTGACCTGTTTTCGCCTCTCGGCTGAATATAATTTAAACACTTGAGTTCAAAAATATTGTTACTTAAATGTCTTAATACTTAAAAAAAATTCAATTAAAGGAGTTTCTTTTTACCCCAGGATTGGATGTAGTCCTCGGGAGTTTTAGAAAGGAGTATTTTAACTAAAAGGAGGTTTGTCTGGGAGAAGACGTTTTGCATGACTTCCTGCTGCTCTGCTGTGAAGCGGCTGAGAACCCAGTCTGCTACGGAGATTTTGTCGTTGGACGGGCGGCCTATGCCGAAGCGGAGGCGGAAGAAATCTGGAGTGCCCAGAACAGCTTTGGTGGAACGAAGCCCGTTGTGTCCTCCCAGGCCGCCGCTCCACTTAAGGCTTACGAAGCCGGGCTCAAGCTCGAGTTCGTCGTGAACGACAAGAATTTCGGAAGGCTGAATTTTATAAAAGTTCGCAACCTCGATAATACTGTCGCCACTCAGATTCATATAAGTCAGAGGTTTTAGAAAGTAGATGTGAGCCGGGGCTTCTTCCGGCACAAGGACCGGACTCCCGTCTTTTTTTGAGCATATTTTTGTGTCGCAGGCCCACTGGGAAAGCTCCTGGGGAGTAAGGCTCGCCAGTTCCCCTTTAAACTTATTCTGCCAGTTCAGCCTGTTTGCAAAAGGCAGGGAATCTTCAAAATACCAGCTTACATTGTGACGGGTCTTTTCATATTCCTTGCCGTAATTTCCTAAAAAGGCAACTAATTTAATCATTTTGCAAGCTCTTCCAGAGTTTTAAGATAAAGCTTTGCTGTGCTTTCCACAACCTTAAAACGGTAAGGAGTTTCACTGCAGACTCCATAATACTGCTGCAGGTCATTCTCGTTAGCCTTAGGAAGCGCATAAAAATCAAGACTGATATCCTTGTAGTTATAGGTAAGCTTTGCGGAAATTGCTTTTTGACCTTCGAGAACTTCGTCCTCATTATACCAGTCGCGGGTTGTAAGTGATGCCAGAGATCCAATCCAGTTGGAAGCCTTAGCAGGATCAATTTCATAACCCTCGTCTGCTCCATCACCACTGGCATTCCATACCAGGTCATCGCCGCTGCCCATTCGGGAAAGCGACCAGCTTTTATTTTCAAGACAATCTGTTATAGAAACGTTTGTAATATCCGAAGCTTCAAGATTTAAAACGATGGTTGTACGTACTGCTGAAAGGCTTGTATCAAAGGTATCATTGATTCCGCCGGAAACAAGATAAATATCCTTTCCTCCATCAATGGTTGCATAGCACTGTGTAGATGAAACTGCTGTTTTTCCAATTTCAAGAGTTCTCAAAACCTTATCGCCAAGCTTTGCAGTTACCTTTGTTTTCTTTCCATCAACAAGTTCGTAACGCTCCGCAATGGTATCATTAGAAGTAGATCCAACCTTATCCAGAGCACGGATATTTGAAATGGCATCTATAAACGTATCAACCACAGAAAGGCTTGCAGGATATTTTTTATTACCAATTACCCAGTCGTCTCCTTCCTTGTATAAACTGATGGTTTCACCTGGAGTAACAATTTCGAGAGAATCTGGTTCATCCTTGAGGGTAAAATATTTTGTTGTATCACGAGCTCCTAAAATCAGCTGAAGAATACCAGCCGCAAGCAGAAGCAGGTCAGCAATTATTAAAACTAATTTTCTTGTCTTCATAACTCTTTTTCCTCCCGCCTATTTTGTAATTGTTCTTGTATCGTCGGGATTATACTTTTTATTGATTGCTCGACGACGGGCACTGCGTAATCTCCAGATAATCAGACCGGCAATTACTACAAAGAATGCAATACCAAAGGAATTAAAGAGCTTCCAGAAGTTTGCACCTGCCTTTGATTTGATTGTAAGATTATTTACAGAAAGGCTCTTTGTACGCATTGTACAAAGCTCTTCATTTCCGTTCATATAATCAATAACATTCATCAGGAACATTGCAACCGGGCTCGCGCCATTCTCATCTATTACCTGACGGGTTGTAATGACAGAAGAGCCTGCTACAAATAGTTTTCCAGGCATTACACTTGTTTTGATAAAGTTTGAAGTAACAAGTGCTGTCTCCCCTTCAGCTTTTTCTGCTGACTCCTGATCAGCCTTATTGATTCCTTCCGGAACTTCGTCAAAGGCAGAATCAAATTTTCCTTCGAGCAGAAGGGCAAGGTCGTACTGCTTAAAGCTTGAAGTGTCTGCAGGCGGTTCAAGATAAAGCGGATGAAGTGTTATATTGTCTTCAAGAGCCCAGGCTTCTTCAGAAGATTTCGCAAGCTCTGTCACCTTGAGCTTTTTATTTTCAAGAGCATCAGCCGGATTCAGGGCACTGCTCTGCAGCATATAAACATAACCAAGATTATTTGTAATTACATGCTTCTTTGCTAGCTGTTTTTTGTGCAGGGTTGGAACCCACCAGTAATTCAGTTCACCATACTGAGCATTCATATCTTTGATACAGTTTTTATCCATAATCATATTTTTGCTGTGCTCAATACCATACTTAGCAAGCAGACGGTCTATGTTATTATTATTTGCGACATAATTTCCAAGTCCGTACATCTGATTTTTTCCGTCATCAACTGTGCCGTCAATGAAAATCATTACATCGCCGCCTCGCAGCAGGAACTGGTCGATTTTATAAAGCTCCTCTTCGGTAAAATCCTGTTTAGGACCATTGATGATTATTGAATTCATTCCGGCTGGAATTTCTTCTTTATTCAAATCAATATCCTTGAGCTCATAGTTTCCCGAAATCAGCTTTTCAAAATTTGCTGCTCCTTCTTCGGAAGTATGATCTACTTCACCGTGTCCTGTAATGTAGCCGATTGCTTTTGCTGTTGAAAAAAGACTCTGCAGGCCTTCGCTTAAGGTTGTTTCAACATCATCAAGTCCGCCGACTGCATAACCAAAGAAGGAACGCAGAATCTCGAGAGGAAGGGCATAAAACTCTTCACCATGCTCAAGCACAAGTCCTATAGCGGCCTTTTTAGAAAGACCATGATCAGAATACGAAATTGACTGAATTCCGTATTTTGCAGAAAGGGCATCAACCTCTTCGGTTGCGGGGTCTATAACCTTAAAATCAATACGGTCAAAATTCTGTCTATTTATTGAATTGTAAGCTTCGCGGATAATCTGTTCGGCTTCTTCGGCTCCACTGATTCCAAGCTTTTTCAAATCATTGCTAAGATAAAGGGTAAGTGTAAGACGCTCATTTTTTCCAAGTCCGGAAAGAGCATCTGCCATCGAAATCATCTTTGAGATTTTTGATGTAAGATTAAACTCAAAGCCGTCCGAGGTCTGAACAGGATTCATAATTTCTATACTGTCGCCATAAGTAACAGCAAGCCCCATATAAGCCTGTTTAAGTCCTACCTCGTTATTTTTGATTTCCTGAATCTGAACCTGCTGAATACCAAGATCGCGGGCAAGCTCTTCATTTTCTGGCTTAGACATATCCATATAAGAAACTGAAAAATTCTTATTTGCCGCGCCCTTGTATTCTACAAGAATATCCTTTACATACTGATAAACATTTGCATAGGTTGAAGGAAGCCCCTCACTGAAGAAGACTCTCACAGAAAGTGGTGAATCGAGATTCTTTACAACTGTTTTACTTGCCTTTGAAAGCGAATAAGATTTTGGAGCTGTAAGATCGAATCGAACAAAAGCTCTGTGTCCTACAAGATTCAAGAGCACAAGAAAAATTACAAATAAAACAAAATCTGATTTTGGGCTTTTAAGCCACTGAAGTATTTTTTTCATTTAGCGCCGCCTCCCCTTAGTTTTTCGCGTTCTGCTGAACCCGGACAGTACCGGCAAAGAACAAAGCTGTAAGGGAAATGAAATAAATAAAATCCCTTGAATCAATAATACCGCGCGAAATAGAAGTAAAATGAGTTTTCGCAGAAAGGAAGCCCAGCACCGCAGAAAGTGATGCAGGAAGGAATATCAGCAGAAAATCAATCAAAGTAAGTGCCAGACAAATTGCGATTCCGGCAAAAAAGGCTACAATCTGATTTTTTGTAATTGCGGAGGTAAATATACCAATTGCGGTAAAAGCGGCACAAAGGAAGATTGCTCCAACAAAACCACCCACAATCGGACCATAATCTGGTGAACCATAAATCTCTGCCGGAATAATAAAGAAGAGTGTCGGTGCCAGCATTACCAGAGTTCCAATAAAGGAAGCAAGATATTTTCCTACAACAACATCAAGCTCTGTAACCGGAAGTGTCATAAGGGTTTCTATTGAGCCGGCACGTTTTTCTTCTGCAAAAAGTCTCATTGTAAGAGCCGGAATAAAGCAGGAGAGGATAAGAGGCAAGGCAGAAAAAAAGGCTCTGAGCTCTGCCCTATCCATAAGAAAGAAGCCGCCGTAAAGATAGGCGAAACCGAAATAAAAGAAGATTCCCGACACGATCAGAAAAAGTGCCGAAACGAAATATGCAACCGGAGAAGTAAAATAAGCTTTTAGCTCACGCTTCATAATAATGATTGCAGGACTCTGCTGTTTTGCGATTTTTACTGATTTTGTATCGCTCATTATTTAGCCTCCGTCAAAGTGTGGAATACATTTTCAAGTGAGTTCTGGCTGAGGGCAGCTGAGTAAACATCAAATCCGCCTTCAACAAGTTTTTTGATAAGGGCAGGTCTGATTTCCGCATCACCGTTTACAGAAACTACGAGCTCTGAAAGTCCGCCCTCGATGCTGTTAGTTGAAACTGCAGAAACGCCTGTAACAGACTTTGCAAGCTCTGCTGCTTTTGCCCCGTCACCACCGATAGAAATATATACTGTAGAAGAAGTTCCAATGCTGTTTTTGAGTTCTTCAATAGAAGAGTCCGCAACAAGCTTTCCACCGCTTATGATAATTGCCCGGCTGCAGATAGTTTCAACCTCGCTCAAAATATGAGTTGAAACAATTACTGTTCGTGTCTTACCGATTTCGCGGATAATTGCACGAACATCCTCTACCTGGTTAGGGTCGAGACCAGAAGTTGGTTCATCAAGAATCAGGATTTCCGGATCGTTCATAAGGGCATGAGCAAGAGCTACACGCTGACGGTTACCGCGGGAAAGCTCTGAAATATTCTTGCTCATAACTTCCTTGAGGCCGCATTCGGCACAGAGAGCAGGTACCTTTTCTTCCGGATTCTGTCCATACATTTTTGCGATGTAGACAAGATAATCTTCTACTATCATTTCTCCATAAAGGGGAGCAGATTCCGGCATATAGCCGATTTTCTTTTTTGCTTCAACAGGATTCTCACAGATATCAATTCCATCAATTGTTACCTTGCCCGAAGAAGGAGCGAGGAAGCCTGTTATCATTCGCATTGTTGTGGTTTTGCCAGCGCCGTTTGGGCCAAGAAGTCCTACAATCTGTCCTGTAGGAATTGAAAAGCTGACATCATTTACCGCACGAAAATCCCCGAAGTTACGGGAAACGTGGGAAACTTCTATCATTTTGGAGTCCTCCGAATTTTTTATTATTATTTCTAATATACTAAAAAAACATAAAAAAGGGAAATGAAGTTACTACCCGACTCACGCAAAAGCCGAAAAATAAGAAAATTCATATTTTCCCGCGGCTACAGCTTAAGGCGGATATCCAGACTTATACCATAACCTCTGTTTTCCGGATAGAAGGTGCCGGTGAGACTTGTGTTGACGGGAACTGTAGAAAGTTTTCCAAGACTAACATTTAAATCAAGATTCAAAATCATATAAAAAGAATGTGTAAAGGAAACTCCACTGAAAACTTCTGCCAGATAATTCTGGTGACGGAGATCCGGCAAACGGGTTTCGGCTGTATCGTAAACAAGGGCCATATCATAACCAAACCAGAGCCCTGCGCGCCGTGAATAAAGAACTGCAGGAATTAGAGCATTATGAATTTCGCGTCCTATTAATAAGGCCTCAAAGCTTGCTTCAAGAGCAGTTCCCGCTTTATTAACAAACTCTGCTTTTACCTCTGCCGGCATACTTAAAACCCAGCCATTTATAACTGGCAGAGGATTCAAACGCGGAATCGCAATTGCCGCAAAAAGGCCGGCGTTAAGCTGGGTTATATCAGCAATACTGTTTGACAAAAGATTTTTTCTCTGGGCATTAGTAAGCTGATTTTGATTAGAACCCCCAGAGTTTGCGGCTTCTGTTTTCTGAGCCTCCTGCTGCAGTTTTTCTTCCTTTGCTTTTCGGGCTTCACGAAGCAGACGAACTTCTATCATGTCCCACATTGAATAAAAGCGCACACCAAGC
>OCTW011605853.1_pt1 | contig 13454 bp, 8 predicted proteins | sample 1539671 | NCBI WGS metagenome assembly OCTW01 (sample SAMN02144230, study PRJEB22623) | gut metagenome | biome: sheep rumen | host: Ovis aries | place: New Zealand | reverse complement strand
GACCGACTGGGGCGTGAAAGAAGGCACCGTGAAAGCTGCAAAAGCCGGCAACGACCTGATGGAGTCAGGCCGACAGGTGGAAATCGACCGCCTGCTGGCCGCCGTCAACAGTGGCGAAATCACGCAAGAGGAACTCGACCGCAACGTGCGTAGGATGCTGCAATACATTGTCAAGACCCCGCACTTCAAAGGCTACAAACACTCCAACAAGCCCGACCTGAAGGCCCACGCCCAAGTGGCACGCAAGGCAGCCGAGGAGAGCATCATTCTGTTACGCAATGAATACAACACGCTGCCGCTGAAGGGCAACGAAAAAGTGGCCCTTTACGGCATCACCTCCGTCGACTTCGTGGGCATCGGAACAGGTTCGGGTGAGGTCAACACCGAGCACATCGCCAACATGCAGGAAGCCATGACCGCTGCGGGCTTCACCTTGGACGAGAACTTGGTCGAATATTATCGTTCATGCTATGCGACCCAAACAGCGACAGAAAAGATGGAAGGCAGCGCGATTGACAAACGCCACCGCCCCGAGCCTACACTTTCCGCGAAAGCCATTGAAAGACAAGCCAAAGACAACGATGTGGCCGTAGTGGTCATAGGCAGAATCGCTGGCGAAGGGGCCGACCGCACCGTGAAAGACGACTTCGAGCTGACCGCCATCGAGCGCGAGTTGCTCCAAAACATCAGCATGAGTTATCATAAAGAGTTGAAGCAGGTCGTCGTAGTGCTTAACATCGTCGGCGTTATCGAAACTGCCTCGTGGAAACACATGGTCGATGCCATCGTGCTTCCGTGGGCGCCCGGACAGGAAGGCGCTCATGCCGTGGCCGACATCCTAAAGGGCAAAGTGAATCCCTCTGGCAAGCTACCCATGACCTTCCCCATCAACTATATGGACATTCTCACATCGTACACTTTCCCCTATAATTGGGAGATGACCAAAGGCAAAAAAGGCGAAAGAAAGAACGTGGACTACACCCAATATTACGAAGGCATTGATGTGGGTTATCGGCACTTCCAATCAGACCCAGACGTAGAAGTCTCCTACCCCTTTGGCTACGGTCTGAGCTACACGACTTTCGCCTACGGCAAGCCCTCGGTGAAAGCCACTGCCGACGGCATCAAGGCCACCGTCACCGTGACCAACACGGGCAAAGTGGCAGGTCGCGAGGTGGTGGAGATGTACGTTTCCGCCCCTGCGGGTGGCTTGGTGAAGCCTGTCCGAGAGTTGAAAGCCTTCGGGAAAACCAAACTCCTTGCCCCTGGCGCTTCGGAGACTTTGACTTTTGAGGTCTCGGCTTACGAACTGGCCTCGTTCAACGAGAAAAGCTCAGCTTGGGAGACAGCATCAGGCAAATACGAAGTGCTGTTTGGAGCTTCCGTCGCCGACATCCGCGCCACCGCCACGTTCAAAATGAGCAAGGAGCAGGCTTGGAAAGTGCACGATGTGCTGGGAAAAAAGTAAGGACAAGCCGCTTTCCCGAAACATATTATCTTGTTGATTTTCAAACTAAACCAACAAGAACATCCCGAAAAAGTAGGGACAAGACCCCCCGACAAACCGTTTGCCTCTTGACAAACGGTTTTTCTGTATATTTTTGCATTGTCGGACTTGTGACACGCTTTGCGTCATTGCGAGCGAAGCGACCTCAAAGCCCTGAAAGGGCGACCCGACGTCAACGGGGATTTCAATCCCCGACAAATAAAACATACAGTAATGAACACAAACCCAACACCCCCAATCCTCGTAGCCCTGGCCCTATGCCTCGCATTAGTGGCCTGCGACAGCTCCACCAAGCGCCTGCAACAGGCCCAAGCCTTATATAAAGAAGGTGTGCAGCTCCGCGAGCAACGCCGTTCAGAAGAGGCTGCTGAGGAGTTCCTGCAAGGTCTGGCAATGGTGCAACGTTCGCCCAAAGCCACCGAAACCGTCCAACTGGAAGGCCAGCTCTGCGACAACCTCGGTGCCATGTACCTCAAGCACGGCCTTTTCGAAGAGGCCTTCAAGCAACACCAGCAGGCTTTGAATTGCTTTAAGCAGGTCGCCGACTCCTCGGGCTTGATGAACGCCTACCGCAACAGCGGTCGTGCCGTCAGAGCGCAAGAGCAATACACCCAAGCCAAGCAATACTACGACTCGGCCTTCCGCATTGCCACCTTCATCAACGACCAAGCCATGCTCGCTGACCTCCATCTCGAGATGGGCCGCGACTACTACATGGAGACGGGCAACTTCCCCAAAGGCATCGAGAGCGTCAACCAAGCTTTGGAAATCGGCCTCAATGATAATGACACCGACATTGCCCACATGACCTTGGGCATCCTCTATTATTACACGCGCGACAACGACAAGGCGAAGTCGTATCTGAACGAAGCCCTCCGCAGCGAGCGTGCCGGACTGAAAATGTCTGTCTATCAAACGCTTTATGCCATCGCATACAGCGAGGGCGACTACCAACAGGCGGTGCAATACCACCAACTGTTCACAGAGAACATGATGCAGGCCGATGCGGAACACGCCAACGAAAACATCCAAAGAATCAAGGCGGAATACGAGTTAAAGGCGCAGCAGAGCGAATTGGAGAGCCTGCACCGCACCCGCGACCTGAAACTCTACCTCATCATCTCCTTGGCGGTGATTGCCTTGCTCATCATACTACTGATTGTGAGGAAGAAAATCAGCGACCACAAGCTGGAGATGGAACAGTTCGGACGGCAGGTGGAACGCGACCAGAACCGCATCCACGAGTTGGTGAGCGACATGGAGAACCTCATCCGCACCAACGACGAACTACGCCGCCAGCAGCAGAGCCTCCCGCCGAAGGACTTGATGGCCATCCAAAAAATCATGGCACGAAACAAGGTGATGGCCACCGCGCAGGCCCTCAGCGAGGAAATCAACAACGACTCGCTCAACTTCGAGCTGACCGACAACGACTGGAAGGACTTCATCAGCCTCACCGACTTGGTCTTCGACGGCTTCTCGCAGCGGCTGCTGCAACTGTACCCCAAGCTCGGCCCGTGGGACGTGCGCATCTGCTGCCTCTCCAAGAACGGCTTCTCCAACCAAGTGATTTCCATCCTGCTCGACACCCAGACCGACTCTTACTACAAACGCAAAACCCGCATAAAACAGATGAAGATGGACCTTGGGGATGATAACCGTAGCTTCGAGGAAATCGTCAATGCTGTATAATCACAAAACATACAAAACCAACAAAACAATGAGTAAGTCCAAAGAAAAAGCGTGTGGCGGCACGCAACCGCGTTGCCGCCGGAAAGCGAGCCGGTTGGCTGCTTTCCCCCAACCAAAATATGGTTTTGAGAGTTTTGCTGGTTTTGTGACAAAAAGAAATCAATCATCTAACAATTAAATACTTACAGTTATGAAAAGATTAGTATTAACTTTAGCGATTTGCCTCGGTTGCCTCGGCATCCTTGAGGCACAGAACATTTGGAAGCCCATCAATGGCACTGGATTATTAGGTGTCGGCCCTGATGGAAGCATCTTTGCCTATGACGAATATGGCAAACTGACTCGCTCACAAGACGATGGCGAAACATGGCAGATTGTATTAGGCCAAGAAACGGGTTTTACTGGTCACATTAATCCATCATGTTTTGCAGTGAGCAACGAGGAAAGAATCTTCGTTTTTAATGATAACCAGCAGACCGTAGTTTTTTCCGACGACAACGGCGACACTTGGCAGCAAACCACGACAATTTCCTCATGTGCAATGCCTGATAAAGCAGGTCTTTGCGTCCCAACCAACGACATTATGGTAGTTTGGGCTGAAAACGGGGAAATCTCCTATACCCTTGACGGCGGTGTGACATGGGAAGGACGGATTCTTGATTTTCTCGAAAACTCTGAATCCGTCAGCGATCTTTTGGTCAATGAAAACGGCGATGTGTATGTCAGCGTCGACTATTACATTATGAATATCGTCGGCATTTATCATTCTACTTTGTCAGGCATACAAAATTGGGAACTCGTTGCCTTTGAAGGTGTTAGCATTAAGGATATGGCCTTCGACCCCGAGGGGAATGTGGTGGCTTGTGGCTATAATGCCGATGGAAGTAGCGTTGGTTTCCAGCAGATTCCAGGCTTTTATCTGTTTGATGGAACGAGTTTGGCCATCAGCGATGAAGGAATTGTGTACACGCCTCACTTCATGGGACTTCAGGCTGTTCTTGCCTATTCCACCGACCATGGCGAGCATTTCACCGAGATAGGTGAGCATCTTCCTCTTGTTGATATTGCTCCAGGCGGCGAAAACGCCCATCTTTTCAAAGGGGCTGACAATCATCTGTATTTCGATGGTGGCGGAGAGTATTGGAAGAGCATTCGCGATGCTGACCGTATCATAGAGAACTTCCCCTTGGATAACACCCACTATGCTGATGCCATACAAATATGTGCTTCAGATGACCAACCCCAATTCCCTCTAACAGTTAACGTAGAAAACGCCGAAACAGGTCCTGATTACAACTGTCTCTACCTCCAACCCAATCCGGCATGGTTCTTCGTCAAGATGGATGAACCGGGCGACGTCATCATCAATATCAATGTGCAGAGCGATGGTTTCTTTGATGTGGATTTCTGTTGCTGGGGTCCTTTTAGTGAACTTCCCGAAAGTTCTGGAGAATTGACGCAAGACAAAGTTGTCGACTGCGCGTACGACCCTTCGCCGGCAACATGTACCATTCCAAGCACGGCTCAAACGGGTGAATACTTTGTGCTGCTCGTTACAAATTATGCTAATCGGCCTGGCGACCTTACCTTCACTTCAGGAGGAGGAACGGGCAGCCTCGAATGTCCGGGTACCTACCCCAGAGAATGGTACTACGAAATCCAGAACGAGAACGGCAGCATCACCTACCAATACCTCTATCAGGCGGGCGACACCATTATCAACGACGAACCGACACATATCCTTGTGAAAATCAACACGCTTTACGACAAGGGTCTTCATGAAGAGATCACGCATGAATATGTCTACGAGCGCGACGGCAAACTGTATTGGTGGAACAAGACCTTGGAGGAATTCACCGTGCTATATGACTTTGGTGCCCAAGAAGGCGACAGTTGGGTCATCAAAGTCGGCACGGAAACGCTAACGATGCACGTGGACGCGGTGGAAGAAACCGAATACGAAGGCAGAACCTATCGGATGCTGCGCGTGAGCGACCCCGAAGACCTCTTCAGCGGCAACATCGTGTGCGGCATCGGCCACCTCACCAGCTTCTTCCCCGAAAGGCTGATGGACAACGGCGACGGCATCCGCGTGGAAGGTATGCGCTGCTATTGGAACGAAGGCGGACTGGTGTTCAAATACGGCGACGAGGACTGCGACGCGGTTTATTCGGAGGTACACGGTGTCGAGGAGGACGGCCCTTCGACAGGCTCAGGGGCCTTTACGGTCTATCCGAACCCGACCAACGGCGTTTTGTTTGTACAGACGTTGCACGCAACGTCTCTACCAGCGGAAACCTACCGTATCACCAACCTGATGGGCCAAACCTTGTTGGCAGGCCAAATCATCACTGAAAACCAACAAATCAATGTTTCGTCATTGCCGCAAGGAATGTATTTCATTACCATTGCAGGCGAAACGCGGAAATTTGTGGTGCGTTAATTGACGTTTTTTCCATCGGGATTGTCAGGCCGCAAAAAAAATGTATCTTTGCGGCCTGACAATTTCTTTTTTACGATGAAAAAACGCGCATTTACCTTATTATTGTTGCTCGCCGCAAGCCTCTTCGCCTCGGCGCAAAGCATCGAACACGTCTATCATTTTGGTCAGCCCAAGGTTCAGCAAATGGGTGAATACCAAACGATTTCATTCGAGCAAACGCTCTCGAACGGCACCGTCGGCGAGCCGTTGTTGCCCTGGCAAAGCGTCAGCCTGATGCTGCCGCAAAACACCGAAGCCACCGCCATCCGCGTGACTTTGAGCGACTTCACGGAGCTGGAAGGACGCTACAACCTTATGCCCGCCCAAAAGGCGCGTCCCATCTCCGACGACAGCCCGTTTGTGTTCGAGAAGAACGAGACGCTTTACCGCTCCAACGCAGCCTACCCGAACAAGACATTTAACACGGTCAGCACGCAAGTGCTCAACGGTGTGTCGTTTGCCTTTGGCGGCTTCACGCCCGTGAAATACAACCCTGCTTTGGGCAAGGTCAGCTATGCCCAAACGGTGACGGTAACAGTCGACTACCAAGCCTCGCGCGTCGACCACAGCCGCAAGCTCTGGCTCAGGCCCGAGACGCAAAACAGCATCCTTCGCCTCGCACAAAACGCCGAGATGATGGAAAGTTACGCCCGTCGCGACGGCCAACTGCCCACTTACGAAATCTTGCTCATCACGCCTTCGCAATATGCAAGCAATTTCGCTGATTATGTGGCACTTTACGCGGGTCGTGGCCTGCGCGTCCGCGTGACGGCCTTGGAGGACATCTACGCCTCGATGGACGGTCGCGACAACCCCGAGAAAATCCGCAACTACATCATCCAAGAATACGAAAACAATGGCATCTCGATGGTGATGATGGGCGGCGATGTCGACTTGGTGCCCTACCGCAGCCTGTGGTGCAACGCCCAGCCAGGCTACGAGGACCACGTGCCTTCCGACACCTATTACGCCTGCCTCGACGGCACACTCAACGACGACGGCGACAACAAATGGGGCGAGATCGGCGAGGACGACCTGCTGCCCGAATTGGCCATCGCACGCCTGCCTTTCAACAACGCCAACCAGCTGCAAACCATCCTTTCAAAATCGTTCAGCTACACCACCGCGCCCGTCTTGGGCGAGTTCCGTCGCCCCATCCTCGGCGGCGAGCATCTCGGCGACGGCGTGTATGCCAGCACCGACCTCGAACGCCTCATCGGTGAGTGCAGCTTCAACGGCTACACCACCTATGGCTACCCCGAAGACTATGATTTCGTGCGCATCTATGAGTCGCCTACACACGCTTGGAATCCCAACGAGTTGGCCGCTGCCATCAACGACGGCTGCCAATATGTGAACCATTTCGGCCACGCCAACACGAGCTATGTTTCGGGCTGGTACAACTGGGACATCACCCCTTCCCTCTTTGCGGGTGCCAACGGACAAGACCACAACTATTTCATTTTCAAGAGCCAAGGCTGCATCTGTGGCGACTTTGCCGACGACTGCATCTTGGAGCGCATGGTCAATAACCAAACGGGGGCCGTGGCTGCCATCGGCAACTCGCGCTATGGCTGGTACAGCCAGACGGGCGACGGTCCCTCCAATCACTACCACCGCGAGCTGATCGATGCCTACTGCCACGAGCGCATCGCGGGTCTCGGTAGTGCCTTGAAGGAAAGCAAGATACAGACCGCACCCTTCGTCACCATGGACGGCGAAATCGGGGTGCTGCGCTGGACGCTCTACGCCCTCAATGCCTTGGGCGATGTGGCCTTAAACGCCTGGTTCGACGAGCCTTTCACGCCTGAAATTGAGTGCGACACTATCCTCTTCGTGGGTGCCGACCGCATCCCCGTCAAGGTGAAGGACGAAAACGGCGAAGGCGTCTATAACTTCGAGTGCCGCCTCTTCAAAGGCGAAGAATTAATCGCTCTTGCCACGACAAACCACGAAGGCGAAGCCGAACTGCGCTTTGCGCCCGTCAACAATACCGATGTGCTCGACCTTTACGTCACCGGCATGAACGGCTGGCCGCAACACATGACGCTTCGTTTCAACGACACCAATTGCGCCCACGTGCTCATCGACAGCTACACCCTCAACGACCCCGACGGACAGGTGGACTTCGGCGAAAACCAGAGCCTCAACGTGACGTTCCGTAACGTGGGCAACGTAGAAGCCGACGATGTGGAAGCTTGGTTACATTGCCTTATGCCTGAATATCTTAGCATCACACAAAGCCATAACATGATAGAGCATATCGACGCTTATGGTTCGGTGACTATCGACAATGCTTTTGAAATCAGACTGAGCGACAACGTGCCCGACCAGACAGTGATTCCTATTGAACTCGAGTGTACCAGCGGCTGCGAATCATGGGTAAGCCAGTTTGAAATTACGGTCAACGCGCCAAACTATGGTCCCATCTCGGCGACGATGGAGGAAGTTAGCGGCAATGGCAACGGCATGGCCAACCAAGGCGAAATCCTCACCTTGCATTTCACGGGCCAAAACACGGGCCACAGCCTCTCGCCCAACACGCAATTCGCCGTGTACTGTTCCGCCCCCGAAATCATCTTTGACGAAAATGTTTTCAGCATCGGTGACCTGCCCGTGGGCGAGACCTTCACTGTCGACTTCACTTGCAGTATCTCCGGCATAAGAAGCGCCACAGCCTACGAATTGATTTTGGCCACTTATTCAGGACATTATGTCGTCATGGACTCCTATTTCGTCAACGTCGACAGCGAGCTGGAAGGCTTCGAGACTGGCGACTTCAGCCAATACGACTGGCAGTTTGACGGCGAGGGCGGCTGGGAAATCATCGCCAACGGCGCCTACGAAGGCAGCCATTGCGCCCACACACGCCCGATGGACCACGGCTGTTCGGCCTACATGAGCCTCGACTACGACTTCGCCTGCGACAACGAAATCAGCTTCTACGTGAAGACCTCGACTGAAACCGGCTACGACTTTTTGGTGTTCTACGTCGATGACATGCGCACGGGTCGCTGGTCGGGCGAAACCGACTGGACCAAAATCAGTTACATGATTCCGCAAGGCAGTCACCGCCTCACATGGAGCTACGAGAAAGACGGCGGCGCCACGGGCGGAGAGGATTGCGTTTGGTTGGACAACATCGTCTTCCCCCCGATGGAGGTGGTTTTGAATGTGGAAGAAAACGGCCTTTCGGCAGGCTCAGGGACCTTTACGGTTTATCCTAACCCGTCGAACGGTATCTTGTTTGTACAGACGTTGCGCGCAACGTCTCTACCAGACCAAACCTACCGTATCACCAACCTGATAGGCCAAACCCTTCTGACGGGCCAAATCATCGGCCAAACACAACAGATTGATGTCTCGAACCTGCCCAAGGGCATGTATTTCATTACCTTTGCAGGCGAAACGCAGAAATTTGTGGTACGTTAACCACCACGACAAGCCGTCTTTTACAAGTTCATAATCAGCAGCATAACCCATTGTCAAAGGTGAAATCTGCCGGAGCAGGCACGCCTCCAACTGCGATTGTCTCATGAATCTAGGGATTATTTTCCTTGAAAAAAAGTGGTCGCAAAGGGAAAAAGTTGTATTTTTGCAATCTAATTATCAAACACCGCCATTCTTTTTTGAATGGATATGGCCGTCTGAGGACGGCTTTCATTTTATTTGAATGATGAATTGATAAAACCTTTATTTTTGCGGCATGAAAACAAACTCCATACGCCGTTTCATCGACAAAATCAAGCCCAACTTCACGGAAGGCGGCAAATTTGCATGGCTGCAATCGACTTTCGAGGCTTTCGAGACTTTTGCCTTCACGCCCAACCGTGTCACAAAAAACGGCTGCCATGTGCGCGATGCCATTGATTTGAAACGCGCCATGATCATGGTTGTTATCGCCCTCGTCCCTGCCATGCTCTTCGGCATGTGGAACATCGGCTACCAGCACTACATTTCCTCTCCCGACATTGTCAATTGTCAATTATCAATTATCAATTGCTTCTGGTTTGGATTCCTTCGGATGCTTCCCATGCTGGCCGTATCGTATATCGTTGGCCTCAGCATCGAATTCACTTTTGCGCAAATACGTCATCATGAGGTGAACGAAGGTTTCCTCGTCACGGGCTTCATCATCCCGATGATTGTGCCGGTCACCACGCCGCTATGGCAACTTGCTTTGGCTGTGGCCTTTGCGGTCATCATCGGCAAGGAGGTCTTCGGCGGCACAGGCATGAACTTCCTCAATCCCGCGTTGGTGGCGAGGACTTTCCTTTTCTTCGCCTACCCCACGCGCATGTCGGGCGACAATGTATGGATCGCCGCTGACCTTTGGGGAACGGACGCCATCACGGGCGCCACACCCTTGGGCGAATTGGCCGCTGGAATACGACCTACCGCCTCGGCTTTGGACATGTTCATTGGAACCATTCCCGGGTCGACTTGTGAGACATCGGTCATTGCCATCGCACTCGGTGCGACCCTACTGTTGGTTACGGGCATTGCCAGCTGGCGAATCATGCTTTCCGTCATTCTTGGTGGCGGACTCATGGGCTTGTTATTCAACGCCATCAGTGCCAACGAATACATGCAAGTGCCGTTCTACTATCATTACCTGATGGGCGGTTTCGCATTCGGCGCGGTCTTCATGGCCACCGACCCCGTCACTGCGGCGCAGACCAACATCGGGAAATGGATCTACGGCTTCCTCATCGGCGCGTTTGCCGTCATGCTGCGTGTCATCAACCCTGCCTATCCCGAAGGCATGATGCTCGCCATCCTTTTGATGAACTGCTTCGCGCCGCTCATCGACCATTGCGTCATCGCTCGGAATATCAGAATGCGCCAGAAACGCACCTTAGTCACCTCAAAAGCCTCCGCAAAATGAAGAAAGACATCAATAGCAACGGTTATATCTTCTTGTATGCCACCATCTTGATTGTGGTCGTGGCCGTTTTGCTCACCGCAGCAGCCATTTGGCTAAAGCCGTTCCAAGACACGAACAAGCAGAACGAAAAACGCATCAACATCCTTCGTGCGGCAGGCATCGCCAACGTGAACGCCGACAACGCAGCGGAACTCTACAAGCTGCATTGCACCGACGAATTCCTCTTGGACGAAAACGGCCGCCCCAACAACAACGGCACCTTGCCCCTGTTCGTCATCGACCGCGAAATCAGCGTCATCCCCATGAAAGGCAAAGGCTTGTGGGGCCCCATTTCGGGCTTCATCGCCATCGACACGAAGGGCAACATCGTTGGCGCCAACTTCGACCACGAGTCGGAAACACCAGGCTTGGGCGGCGAAATCACTACGGAGAAATTCCAAAGCCAGTTCAAAGGGAAACAAATCCGCAAAAACGGGCAAATCGCCCCCATCGAGTTCGATGCCATCACGGGAGCGACAAAAACATCAAACGGTGTTAAAGAAATGATTGACAATACTTTGGAGAAATACAAACCATTTTTTGAGCAACTACAACCAAGCGATGCGATGAAATAATTATATATGATATAATTTTGTATGATATTATGTCCAACTTCAAGAAACTAGTCATAGAACCCCTCAGAAAGACCAACCCCGTCACGGTATTAGTGCTCGGCATTTGCTCGTGCCTCGCCGTGACCGCCCAACTCAAGCCCGCCTTGGTGATGGGTGCCTCCGTGACCGTCGTGACGGCCTTGTCGAACTTCATCATATCATTGTTGCGCAAGGGCATCCCGTCGCGCATCCGCATCATCGTGCAACTCGTCGTGGTGGCCGCCTTGGTCATCCTCATCGACCAGTTCTTGAAAGCCTTTGCCTACGACGTTAGCAAGCAACTCTCTGTTTACGTGGGTCTTATCATCACCAACTGCATCATCATGGGGCGTTTGGAAGCCTTCGCCTTATCGCACGGGCCTTGGGAGTCGTTTTTGGACGGCTTGGGCAACGGCTTGGGCTACAGCTTGATTCTTGTCGTCGTGGCGTTCTTCCGCGAGTTATTAGGATCGGGAACGCTTTTAGGTTATCAAGTCATACCGCAATCGTTTTACGAAGCTGGCTACATGAACAACGGCCTGATGATCTTACCGCCCATGGCGCTCATCATCGTCGGCGTCATCATTTGGATCCAGCGCACCCGTCACCCCGAAATGCAAGAAAACCAAAACTAATCGGCCATGGAATTGTTCAAGCTTCTGATAAAATCGGTTTTTGTTGACAACATGATTTTTGCCTATTTCCTAGGCATGTGTTCCTATTTGGCTGTTTCGAAGACTGTCAAGACCAGTGCGGGTTTAGGGCTTGCCGTTACTTTTGTGTTGGTCGTCACCGTACCCGTCAATTACCTCATCAACAAATACTTGCTCTCGCCTGGCGCCTTGACATGGATAAGTCCCAAATTGGCCTCTGTCGACTTGAGTTTCCTCACTTATATCCTTTTCATCGCCATCATTGCGGCCATCGTGCAGATTTTGGAGATGGTCATCGAGACTTTCACGCCTGCGTTACATTCCGCCTTGGGCATCTTCCTTCCGCTGATTGCCGTGAATTGCGCCATTTTAGGTTGCTCGCTCTTCATGCAGGAACGCGGCTTCGGCAACGTGGGCGAAGCGGCAGTGTTCGGCTTAGGCTCCGGCTTGGGTTGGCTTTTGGCCATCACCACCATCGCCGCCATCCGCGAAAAACTGCGTTATTCCAAAATCCCCAAAGGCCTTCAAGGCGTTGGCATCTCATTCATTATCACAGGATTGATGGGCGTCGCTTTTATGGCGTTTATGGGAATAAAACTCTAAGACTATTGCTTGTCTTCGTCTTTCTTTTTCGGTATGCGCGAACCGATGAGAAGAAACAGCACGACGACTATGGCACCCACAGCCATGCTTCCCGTCATGGTCCAGAAACCGCTCCAATCGTGTCTCCCATAACCGTACACCAGCAGATTGAATGCCACCGTTGCCACAAGGTAAAGGATGCAACAAACCAGGATTCTCTTTTGTTCTTTCGAGAGTTTCATAATGTTGTGAGATTTATTTTGCGGCAAAGGTAACAATAATTCTATTCTGAAACGAAAATAAACTATTTTTGCACTCAAATTCAACTCTTGATGAATCTTTCAACCACTTTGATTCTAAGTATCGCCGTTTTCCTCGGCATCGTCTTGCTTTTGGTGGCATTGCTGCTGTTTGTGCGCAACAAACTGATGCCCAAGGGGAAAGTGAAAATCACCATCAACGACGACAAGCAATTGGAGGTGCAGCCCGGCAACTCCCTGCTGACCACTTTGGCCAACGAACAAGTGTTTTTGCCCTCTGCCTGCGGCGGAAAAGGCAACTGCGGCCAGTGTAAATGCCGCGTGGTGGAAGGCGGCGGCTCGATTTTGCCTACCGAAACAGGGTTTTTCAGTCGAAAACAAGTGCAAGACCATTGGCGCCTGGGCTGTCAGGTGAAGGTGAAGGAGGACATGAAAATCGTTGTTCCTCAATCGGTTTTGGATGTCAAGGAATACGAATGTACGGTGGTCAGCAACCGCAATGTGGCCACCTTCATCAAGGAATTCAAGGTGCAACTGCCTGCTGGCGAGCACATGGACTTCATCCCCGGCTCCTACGCCCAAATCCGCATCCCGAAGTTCAAAATCAACTATTCCGATTTCGACAAGGAACTGATTGGCGCTGAGTATCTTCCCGCTTGGGAGAAATTCAAAATGTTCGACTTGCAATGCGTCAACAACGAGCCGACCATACGCGCCTACTCGATGGCCAACTATCCCGCCGAGGGCGACGTGTTTAT
>OCTW011605692.1_pt1 | contig 13455 bp, 10 predicted proteins | sample 1539671 | NCBI WGS metagenome assembly OCTW01 (sample SAMN02144230, study PRJEB22623) | gut metagenome | biome: sheep rumen | host: Ovis aries | place: New Zealand | reverse complement strand
TAATAGCGGATGTTCTTCACCTTCAGACCGACTTCCTCCATCACCTCGCGCGAAACTGTCTGCTCGAGTGTCTCGCCAATCTCGGTGAAACCGGCGACCAGCGCATAGTGATGGTAATTCCCGTACGCGTATTTGGTGAGCAGGATCCGGCTTCCGTCTGTCACAGCGACGATCACAGCCGGCGAGATGCGCGGATAGACCATATTGCCACACGAACAGCGCATCATCCGCTCCCGGTGGTCCGGCTTCATGCGCTTTCCGCATCTCCCGCAGAACTGATTGTCCCTGTACCACACGTTCAGATGCCACGCCGTCACTGCGGCGAACGCCATGTACTTCGGCATTGCCTTGCGAAAGATATTGACCGGAAAGAAGGAAAAGCCGGAAGGCTGTGTAAACTGCACCTCTTCCGGCAGATTCCGCCCCACCGCGAGAAAGCACTTGCGCTCGTCGACCCGCAGCAGATATACAAAATGAAATTTTTTCCGGTCTTCCTCCCGGAAATCCCGATACCGGGGATATTCCATCCGGTTTTCCTCTCCGGAAGCGGCAAGGATCTGTCCGTCCCGGAAGAGGAAACAGGTGTCGCCTTCTGAGGGCTTCTCCTCATGGTACTCGTTGAAAAGATGCCTGGGCCCGATATCCTGTATCACTTGCTGTCCTTTCCGCCGCCGGGCACTCAGAATGACACGATTTCATTCACCGGCGGCTCGGCCTTCTCTACGCTGATGCACTGCAGAACGGGTCCTTTTTTCCGGTACTCGGTCCGGAATTCGTAGGTGATCTTTGCTGTCACGCTCACCCATTCTTTATTTGTGAGCTCATCGACCTTGTCATATTCGGCGATGTAGCCGATAAACTGCATGTCGGCGGCGCAGCATGTCATGACCTTGCGACCCGGCACAAAATTTTTCTTTTTGAACTGGCGGTTCTTCAGAACCTGTCCCTTCACGCGCACGGTCTTGCCTTTGTACACCTCCGGCCGGTCATTCACATCCATGTACCAGATGCCGTAATCGTCATCTTCGACTTCGATGACATCCTGGCTGGTGTCATAGGGAAGCTGCTCGGAGATGGCCACCTGGTCGCCGTTCTCATCCTCGAACACGACCTGCAGATTGCCGTTCAGGGCACGCATGGAGCGCCGGAAGGACCCTAAGTTCATTCCCTTGACGCAGCGGTTGAAAATGACCATATCCGCCCGTTTTACGGACTCCGCCATGATGGACTTCATGTTCTGCCACTGCAGCTGGAAGCTGCCGGCATCCATCATCGTGATGGTCTGGTAGATCTCCCAGCCGCGCGGCTTGGCGATCTCCTCGATCAGCTTCGGATCCCACATGCCGTTGTACTCGACAATGACGACCCACGGATCGTACTGCTTATCGAGCTGTTCCAGCCTTTCCGGCGTGAACTCGTCCTTGTCCAGGGCGACCATGTCCACCGCGTTCTCCCGGAGAAGTTTCTCGTCGTATTCTTCCTCGCCTTCCTCGCAGACGATCAGCAGTTTCTTCTGTGCCTCGTCAAACTGCCCCATCTCAATGGTGTCGGAGATGAAGGTCGTCTTGCCGGACTCGAGCTGACCATTTATCAGGAAAATCGGGATTGCGTAATCTTCATCTGCCATATCAGACCTCGAACAGTTCCTGAAGCCGGTCTTCCCTGAGATTCGATCCGATGACGACAATCCTGCCGGTCACTTCCGCGCTGCCGTCTCTGACATCCGCCTCGCCCGGTACCATGTCAAAGAACAGCCATCTTCCGTCCGGCGTCGGCAGCATTCCCTTGGCGCGCAGGACAATGCCGTACTCGTCGGATCCGGAAAGGCTGTCCAAGATCTGCGTGAGCTGCTCCTTCGTGTACTTCTTCGCGGTCTCCCGGCCCCAGCTTGTGAACACGTCGTCGGCGTCGTGATGATGATGATGCTCGTGGCCGTGCTCCTCATGTCCGTGCTCGTGATCATGCTCTTCGTGCTCATGATCGTGCTCATGCTCATGATCGTGATCATGGTCGTGATGGTGGTGATGATGCTCCGCCTCATGCTCGGCGTGCGCCTTCTCGGCGGCCTCCTTGAGCATATCCAGCTCCATGTCATCGACCCCTTCCATCGCGTCAAGAATCTGCTTTCCGGTAATATCGTCCCACGGCGTCGTGATAATGGTGGCCTCCGGATTCTGCTCCCGGATCATGGCGACGGCCTTGTCCAGCTTCTCCTGCGGGACGAGCTGGGTGCGGCTTAAGATAATGGTTCCTGCGTACTGAATCTGATTGTTGAAGAACTCGCCGAAGTTCTTCATGTACATCTTCACCTTCTGAGCGTCCGCGACGGTGGATGCGGAGTTGATCTTCAGATCGTCGTCGTGAAGACCCGTCACAGCCGCCATGACATCCGAGAGCTTGCCCACGCCCGACGGCTCGATGATGATCCTGTCCGGATGATACTTCGCGACGACCTCTTTCAGTGCCACGCCGAAGTCTCCGACCAGCGAGCAGCAGATGCATCCTGAATTCATCTCGCGGATCTTTATACCGGCGTCCGCCAGAAACCCGCCGTCGATGCCGATCTGGCCGAACTCGTTCTCGATCAGAACCACCTGCTCACCCGTCAGCGCTTCTTTAATCAGCTTGCGGATAAGCGTCGTCTTGCCGGCACCGAGAAATCCGGAAATAATGTCAACCTTTACTGCCATTGTATGAAAACCTCCTGAAAGTATCCTTTCTCCCTTATAAGCCCCTTACAAAGCACATTATATACACCCTGTCAAGAGGCTTCCCGCCGAAGCGGTATACAAAACCAGTTATTCGTGAAGCAGCGCGAGCGTGTCGAAGAAGTTCTCAAACGTCTTGCCCGTGCACTCGCCGTCTCCGATCACGATCCCATCTGCAGCCAGCCCCGTCACGGCGAAGGCCATCGCAACCCGGTGGTCCTCATATGTGTTCACCCGGTGCGGCCGCACAGGCCCCGGCCAGATCCGGATACCATCGGCGCTCTCCTCGGTGCGGATCCCCATGCCGGAGAGCTCCGTGACACACGCGTGTATCCGGTCGCTCTCCTGCAGGCGGATGTGCCCGATCCCGCGGATCGTCGTGATGCCGTCTGCAAATGGCGCTATGGCCGCCAGCGTAAGCGCCTGGTCGGAAAAATCCTTCATGTTCACGTCCACGCCTCGCAGCTTTCCCGGGCCAGGCCCCGTCACGCGGATGCCTTCTTCCGTGTCCTCGGCTATGCACCCCGCTTCCCGCAGGACGTCAAGGAAACGAATATCCCCCTGCAGCGTGTCAGCATGCAGCCCTTTGACGGTCACGCTGCCGCCGCAGACAGCGGCGGCGGCGTAAAAATAACAGGCGGCACTCACATCCGGCTCGACCGCGTACTGCCTGGCCTGATATACCTGCCCGCCGGGAATGAAGAATTCATTGCTGCCGGTTTCATGGCGCAGGCCGCACCCGAACTGGCACATCATGCGCTCCGTTATCTTCACGTAAGCGCCATCTGCGCGTTTCCCGGTGGTGCGAATGTGAAGACCCTGCGGCAGAACCGGCGCATTCATGAGCAGCGCGCTCAAAAACTGCGTACTCTTGTCTGTCGCGACCTGCACCTCCACGCCCGGACAGCCGCATCCATGCACGACTGCCGGCAGATGGCCGGCATCGCCCGTGAACGAAAAAGAAGCGCCCAGCGACGAGAGCGCGTCAAACAGTTCGTGCATCGGGCGCCGGCTCATCTGCTCCGAGCAGTTCACCGTCCAGGTGCCATCCCGCAGAGCCAGCAGAGCCGTGAGAAACCGTGAGGCAGTGCCGGCGCTGCCGGTGTAAATCGGCACGCCCGTGTTCGGGATCCGTCCGCCAAGACCGCAGATGCGTATCTCCTTTGCCGCCTCATCTGTCTGCGTCTGAATACCAAGAATCTTAAGACTCTCCAGGAAATACCGGGAATCGTCCGAGAACAGCGCTCCGCGGAGGGTAGAAGTCCCGGAGGCAAGCGCCGCCATCAGCATCGCCCGGTTGGTGAGAGACTTTGACCCCGGAACCGCAAGGACGGCAGAGAGCGGCCTGCGGATTCTCTGAATCGGATAATCCGCCATCTCTCACGCCTCCCCGTTTTCCCGCGGTCCGCCGTCCTTTTCATCGTTCTTTTCCTGCCAGATGGTGTCCTCTCTCCCTTCCGCGCCCGGGACATCCACACCTTCCGCGTGCTGCAGGGCTGCAACCGGGTTATACCCGATACCCTGGCGGGCAAGCGGATCACGCTCGTCAATCGGAACATAGCTGCGGTGATGGCCGACATACTTGTATGCCGGGCGGATGATCTTGCCGGCGTTGTCCAGCTCCTCCAGGCGGTGGGCGCTCCAGCCCGCGATTCTGGCTGTGGCGAAGATCGGTGTGAACAGCTCCTCCGGAATGCCGAGCATCTGGTACACGAAGCCGCTGTAAAAGTCGACGTTGGCGCAGAACGGCTTGAAGATATCCCGGCGCGCGTTGATGTGCCCCGGCGCGATCTTCTCGACAAGATTGTACAGGGCGAATTCCTTCTCCATATGCTTTTCGCCGGCAAGGCGCGCCGCGAACTCCTTGAGTATCCGCGCTCTCGGGTCGGACAGCGTGTATACCGCGTGGCCCATGCCGTAGATCAGGCCGGCGTGATCAAATGCCTGCTTGTCCAGGATCCGGTCAAGATACTCTCCGACTTCCGCCTCACTCGTCCAGTCGGAAACATTGTCCTCGATGTCCCGGAACATATGCTGCACCTTCAGGTTGGCGCCGCCGTGGCGGGGACCCTTCAGCGAGGCGATGGACGCCGCGACGGCCGAGTACGTGTCGGTGCCGCTGGACGTGACCACATGGTTGGTAAAGGTTGAGTTGTTGCCGCCGCCGTGCTCCGCGTGCAGGACCAGGCAGATATCGAGCACTTCCGCCTCAAGCCTGGTGAAATCGCCGTCGTCCCGGAGCATGTGCAGGATGTTCTCGGCCGTCGAGAAGCCCTTCCGCGGATTCTTGATGACCAGAGCACCGTTCCGGCGGAAGTGAACATACGCCTTGTACGAATAGATCGAGATCAGCGGGAGCTTTGCGACCAGCTGAAGTGACTGGCGCAGGACATTGGGAATCGATATATCGTCCGGCTTCGCGTCGTAGGAATACAGTGACAGGACAGCGCGCATCAGGGAATTCATCAGGTTGTCGTTGGTCCCCTTCATAATGATGTCGCGGATAAAGGAACCGGAGAGTTCCTGCAGATCCGAGAGCATTCTCACGAAATCCCGGAGCTGTCCGGAAGAAGGAAGGCGCCCGAAGAGGAGCAGGTAAACAACTTCCTCGTACCGGAACCGCCTCCCGGAGCCGCCTCGAATAATGTCCTCGACGTTGAATCCCTGGAAGAACAGGGTTCCGTCCACCGGTATCTTGCGCCCGTTGATGTTCCTGGTCCCGGACACGTCGGAGATCTCCGTAAGTCCGGTCAGAACGCCGTTTCCGCTGCTGTCGCGCAGACCGCGCTTCACATCATACTCCACATACAGGTTCTGATCGATCGAGCCCGACATCTGGGCTTCCTCGACCAGCTGGCGGAACTCCGCCTCATTTACGTTGGTCAGTTCCATCATCTCTGCATTATCCGCCATAATCAACCTCTCCTACCGTCATCTTCCTTTTGTGTCCGAAAGCCCGTCCGCGATCTGGATCAGCCGGCGCAGTCTGTGATTTACGCCGGACTTGCCGATCGGGGGGTCAAGCGTCTCCCCGAGGCTTTTCAGATCCAGCTCCGGGTTGGCAAGACGCGCCTGCGCGATCTCCATGAGCTGCGCCGGAAGGCTCTCCAGTCCGCGCTCATCCCGGATCTTCTCGATTGCCTTCAGCTGCCGGACCGCCGCCACCGCTGTCTTGTTGGAGTTGGCCGTCTCGCAGTTCACCTTGCGGTTCACCTCGTTGCGCACCTCTTTGTAGATCACAACGTTGGTGAGATCCATCTGACTCACATACGCGCCCATGAGATTCAAGGCGTCGGTTATCTGCCCCGCTTCTTTCACATAGACCACCGTGCTGTTCTTGCGGCGCACGGTGCGCGCGTCGATGTGGAAGAACCAGAAGATTTCCGCCAGCTTCCGGGCATCCGCGGCAAATGCGCACACAATCTCCATGTGGTACTGCTTTCGCGGATCCGTCAGCGACCCGGCTGCAAGGAATGCCCCGCGCAGAAACGCCCTGCGGTCGTCCTCGCGCTGAATCAGGATGTCGTGCACGAAGACCGGCTCAATCTGCCCGCTCTTCGGGTCCATCCACTTCACCGTCAGGAGAATCCGGCGCACCATCTCATGGTCCGTGAGTCTGACCGTGTAGACCCGGCGGCCCTCCCGCTGCACTGTGAGGCTCTCCTCCGGAATGGAGAAGGCCCCCGCGAGCAGATTCGTATACGCTGCCAGCGCACTTTTGTTTTCCGTGCAGAACAGAAGCTGCCACAGGCCGCCCCTTGCCCGCCGTACCTTGCCGGAGAAGGCAAGGAGGCCGGCCAGCTCGGCAATCTGTACATGCTTCGCGCCTCCGTTTCGTTTTTCCAGTTCTTCTTTTACGTCTGATGAAAAGCTCATGTATCCTGCCTGTGTGCGCGCTTACCGCCTGACATCTCTGTGCTCCAGCCGCATCCCGTACGGGGTTTTTGACAGAGCCTCATATACCTTGTTCGCGATCGCGACGGACCTGTGCCGCCCGCCGGTACAGCCGAAGGCCACCACGAGCGACGTCTTTCCCTCCCGAACGTAGTTGGGCAGCAGGAAGTTCAGCATGTCCGTCACCTTCTCCAGAAAATCTCCGGTGATCTTGAATCCGCACACATAATCGCTCACCGGCGCGTCGTTGCCGGTCAGTGGTTTAAGCTGCGGGACATAGAAGGGATTCGGCAGAAACCGGACGTCAAAGACCAGATCGGCATCCGCCGGGATCCCGTACTTGAACCCGAACGAGCGGATCGTCACGAACAGGTTCTGGAATCCCTCTCCCTGCTCAAAGATACGCTCCAGTTCCTGCTTCAGCTCCCGGGTCAGAAGCTGACTTGTGTCGATAATGAAGTCCGCCTGATCCCGCAGGGCCTGCATGGCCTGCCGTTCGCACCGGATGCCCTCCGCGATGTCACCGCCTCTGGCAAGCGGGTGCAGCCGCCGCGTCTCCTTGTAGCGCCGGATGATCGTGGGTGTCGCCGCATCCAGGAACAAAACCCGGATCCCCGCATCTTTCTCCCGCATGGACCCGATCAGGCGGGGCAGCATCTCGTATCCCCGCGTCCGGATATCCACGCCCACCGCGATGCCCGGCAGGTCCGGGTTGTCTCTGCTGAAGTCGTCAACCGTCCGCCCGATGAGTCCGGCAGGAAGGTTATCGACACAGTAGTATCCCATATCCTCCATCATATTGAGCGCCGTGCTCTTGCCTGCACCCGACATCCCGGTGACAAATACCAGCCTCATTCCCTCTCTCCCACGATTTTGACCTCCGGCTCCAGCTTTACGCCGGTCAGCGCGAAAACTCTGTTCTGAACCTCTCCGATCAGCGCCTCGATATCCGCAGCCGTGGCGCCGCCCCGGTTTATCACAAATCCGGCGTGCTTTTCGGAGACCTGCGCGCCTCCGACGCTGAGGCCTTTCAGCCCCGCATCCATGATGAGCTTTCCGGCAAAGTACCCTTTCGGCCGCTTGAATGTCGAGCCGGCGCTCGGGAATTCCAGAGGCTGCCTGGAACGTCTCTTCTCTGCAAGTTCTGCCATCCTCGCCCGGATCTGCTCCGGATCGCCGCACCGCAGCCGAAACGTGGCAGAAAGTACCATGCCCCCGTTTTCATCCAGAGCGCTGTGCCGGTAAGACAGCTGCAGGTCCTGCGGCGAACAGGTCTTGACCTGCCCGTCCGGCATCAGAACCCGCGCGCAGCACAGGATATCCTTTATCTCTGCACCGTAGGCGCCGGCGTTCATCCGCACCGCGCCGCCGACACTGCCGGGGATCCCGCAGGCGAATTCAAAACCGCTCAAGGCTCTCATCTGTGCCTCATGGCCCACTGCGGAAAGTTTTGCACCCGCCTGGGCTGTGAGAAAGGCACCGTCCCTGCCATCCTCCGGCTCCTGCGCCGTGACGGCGGAAAACCGGCTGCCAAGCTGCAGAACCACGCCGCGGATCCCGCCATCCCTCACGAGCAGGTTGCTCCCGTTTCCGATGACAAGATACGGAATATGCGCTTCCTGAAGAAATGCAGCGAGCGCGCGAATCTGCTCTTCCGAGACAGGCGTGCACAGAAAGTCCGCCGGTCCTCCTGCGCGAAACGTTGTGACAGAGCTCATGCTCACGTGTTCTTTCACATTCTCCGCGCCCAGAAGTCCGATCAGTGTTCCTCTTAGATCCTTACTCACGTCTTTCCTCCGGTCTTATCAGGCCTCCATGCTGCCGAGCACCAGGCGGGCAGCGCCGTACATGCCGGCGTCATTACCCAGTGCCGCCTGCACGATCTTTGCATCCCGGGAAGCATAAAAGGCGAGCTCGCGGTACGCACTGCGGATCTTGTCCAGATAAAAGTCACCCGCCTTTGATACACCGCCGCCGATGACGTACATCTCCGGGTCAACCACACCGGCCGCCACGGCAAGTCCCTGCGCGAGATACCGGCAGGAATAGTTCAGGACCTCATCAGCGAGCGCGTCGCCGTTTCTGGCCGCGTCCACGACATCCTTGGCCATGAAGTCGTCCTTTCCCCGCAGCACACTCGGCTCATCACTCTCCTTCAGTTTTCTCTGCGCCGCCCGGATGATGCCGGTCGCGGAAGCTGCCTGCTCAAGGCATCCGGTCTTTCCGCAGTTACAGGGCTCTGTAAGTCCGCTGACAAGCGGGATGTGCCCGAGCTCGCCGCCCGCGCCGTGCGCGCCGAAGACGACCCGGCCGTTCACGATGACGCCGCAGCCGAGCCCGGTGCCCACCGTGATCATCAGCATGCTTTTCGCGCCTCTCCCGGCGCCTCTCCAGAACTCGCCGAGTGCCGCCACATTGGCATCATTGCCGGCTGCCGATGCAATCCCGCCGTTTAACTTCCGGGACTGCTCTGCCACGTCGATCTTCCCCCAGCCCAGGTTGACGCACCCATTTACCACGCCGTCCTCCTGGACCGGCCCCGGGACCCCGTATCCGATTCCCAGAACGTCTGCTTTTTCTATGGAATTCTTTTCGCTCAGCTCTGCTATGTGCCGGCTGATGTCCTCCAGGATAAAGCGCCCTGCTTCCTGTGTTCTGGTCGGGATCTCGTCCTTGTACAGCAGCTCGCCTTCCCTGCTGAAGATGCCGCACTTCACACTCGTCCCGCCAATGTCAATGCCAAATACGATTTTCCCCTCAATCTTCGTCATCGTCGTCCGTGCTTCCTTTCATTAAGTTTTCCTGAACGCGCCGGTAGAGCTCCCTGGCCGCGTTGTATCCCATCTTTTTCTGGCGGTGGTTGACAGCAGCCGCCTCAACGATAACCGCCAGGTTGCGCCCCGGGCGGATCGGAAGCGAGTGGCAGACAACCTTGGTGCCGAGATACTCGGTGTATTCTTCCTCCATGCCGAGCCGGTCGTACTCCCGGTCCTTGTTCCAGTCCTCCAGCTTGATGACCATGTCGATCTGCTGCGTCTCCTTAACGGACTCGACGCCAAACAGCGTCTTGACATCGATGATGCCGATGCCACGCAGCTCGATGAAGTATTTGGTTACGCCGGGCGCCTGGCCGACCAGCACTTCATCGGAGATCTTCCGGATCTCCACCGCGTCGTCTGTCACCAGGCGGTGTCCTCTCTTGATGAGCTCCAGGGCAGCCTCGGACTTTCCGATTCCGCTCTCGCCGGTGATCAGCACCCCCTCGCCGTATACATCCACCAGAACGCCGTGGATGACGATGCAGGGCGCCAGTTCGGCGCGCAGCCACCGGATCACCTCTGCCATGAAAGAAGAGGTGGACTTGGCAGACTGCAGAACAGGAATGCGGTAGGTTCTGGCCATCTCAAGGACCTGCGCCTCCGGCGCAAGCTCGCGGCAGAACACCAGACAGGGAATGTTGCTGGAGAGCAGCTGCCGGTAGCGGTCATACCGTTCCGCTTCCGGAAGGCTCTCCAGATAGGAATATTCGACATTGCCGATGATCTGAAGCCGGTCATTGTCAAACTGGTTGTAGAATCCGGTCAGCTGCAGCGCCGGCCGGTTGACCTCCGGTATATGCAGGAAGATATCCCCCGTGTTCACCTCCGGCGTCAGATTCTTCAGCTCCATCTTTTTGATGACTTTGGTCAGTTTTACTCTCTCGTTGCTCGCCATATGTCTGCCCTCTCACGTAAATTCCATACATTCCGCCCCTCATTCGCGTCCATTCTGGCGCGCGGGCATATGCTGCGTTCATTATACCGTAAAAGCCCATTCCTGGACAGGCGGGTCTGCTCTCTGCGCTTTTTCGCGCAGCTGCCGCCAGGCAGACTTTCTACGAGTGAAACGTCCGGAAGACATTCCTGGCGGCCGCCGCATTCATTCCGTCCACCGCCGCCAGCTCTTCCTCGGAGGCCTCCCGGATCTTCCGGATGTCCTGGAATGCACGCAGAAGGGCTTTTCGGCGCGCCGGGCCGATTCCCTGGATCGAGTCGAGAACCGAATCGACCTCTGAGAGCCCCCGCAGCTGCCGGTGATATGTGATGGCGAACCGGTGCGCCTCGTCCTGCACCCGCGTGATCAGCTTGAATCCTTCGGAATGGCGGTCGATCGGAATCTCCGTGTTGTGATAGTACAGACCGCGGGTGTTGTGATGGTCGTCCTTGACCATGCCGGCGACCGGGATGGAAATTCCCAGGGACTCCAGCACCTCCAGTGCCACATTGACCTGTCCCTTGCCGCCGTCCATCAGAATCAGATCCGGAAAGCGGGAAAAGCCGCTGCCGAGTTCCTTCTCCTCCCGGCGCTGCTCCTCCAGTCCCCTCGTGAACCGGCGGGTCAGCACTTCCCGCATGCTCTTGTAGTCGTCCGGCCCCTTCACGGTCTGAATGCGAAACTTCCTGTATTCATTCTTGTCCGGTCTGCCGTCTGTGAACACGACCATCGAGCCGACCGACTGCACACCGTCCGTGTTGGATATATCATAGGCCTCGACCCGGTGAACACCGGTGAGCCCCAGCCACTCCGCGACCTCATGCTGCGCGCCGCTTGTCATCTGCTGTTCCCGTTTTTCCCGGTCTGCGTCCTTCACGAGCATCATGCGGGCGTTCTCCTCTGCCAGAGACACCAGGCGCTCTTTTGAGCCGCGCTGGGGCGTCCGCAGAATGACCGGCTTTCCGCGCCGGGATGTCAGCCATCTCTCGATGATGTCCCGGTCTTCGATCTCCGACTGAAGCATAATGTAATGTGGAATATACGGTGTCCCGCCGTAATACTGCTTTAGAAAGCCGCTCACAATGTCCGCGATCCTGTCGCCCTCTGCCACCGCCATGCGGAAGTGGTCCCGTCCGATCATGCGGCCGCTGCGGATGAAGAAGATCTGCACGACCGCACTTCTTCCCGTCGAAGCGACGCCGATGACATCCCGGTCCTCGCCGTCATCGCTCGTGATCTTCTGCTTCTGGGCAACCTGTTTCACATCCCGGATGAGATCCCGGTACGAAGCCGCATCCTCGTAGCGCAGCTCTTCCGAAGCTGCGTTCATCTGCTCCGTCAGGCTGCCTAAGATATCGTCATAGTGGCCGTTTAAAAACGCCATGACCTTGCGGATCTGCTGCCGGTAATCCTCTTCGGAGATATACCCCTGGCAGGGAGCTGAGCAGATGCCGATCTCATAGTTGATGCACGGTCTCTCCTTTCCAATGTCCTGCGGCAGCTTTCTCGTACAGGTCCGGATTTTATAGAGCCGGCAGAGAAGTCCGATCGTGCTTTTCACCGCCCACGCTGACGTGTACGGGCCGAAATACCGGTTTTTGTCGTGCTTCATGTCCCGCGAGAACAAGACCCTCGGATACTTCTCCTGTACGGTGACCTTGATGAACGGATACGTCTTGTCGTCTGTGAGCATCGTGTTGTAATGCGGGTGATAGCGCTTGATCAGATTGCTCTCCAGCACCAGCGCCTCCAGCTCCGAACTAACCACGATGTACTCAAACCACGCGATGTGACTCACCATATGCACGATCTTGGGGCTTAAGTTCCGGCTGCTCTGGAAATACTGCCTCACCCGGTTCTTCAGCACAACCGCCTTTCCGACGTAGATGATCACGTCATTCTTGTCGTGCATCAGATAACATCCGGGCTTTTCCGGCAGTTTCTTAAGTTCTTCCTGAAGATCAAATCCCTCTTTCAAGCCTCATCCTCCGTGAACTTCCGGAAATACGCGACAGCAAAAGGAATCGTGACCGCAAATGAAAGGACGTCCGCCGCCGGCTGCGCGATCTGAATTCCCGGAAGTCCCAGAGAAGTGCGCAGGATCAGCAGAACCGGAATAAAGACGATTCCGCTTCGGAGCATCGACATGAATGTGGCGCCGGCTGCCCGCCCGGTCGACTGGTACAGCATGTTGGTGGCAACGACAAAGGCCTGCGTCAGCTGTGCGGCAAGAGCGTACCGCAGCGCCGGCGTGCCGATCGCGATTACCTGGGCGTCGTCGCGGAACACCCCGATGAGCTGCCCGGAGAACGCCAGGCAGACCGCCACGAAAACAATCAGCAGAATCTCCTGAAACAAAATCGTCCAGTGATAGGCCTGACGCAGCCGCCCGTACTTTTTCGCTCCGAAGTTGAATGCCGCCACCGGCTGAAATCCCTGCCCGATGCCGATCACCACCGTGAAGGTGAGCATTGTGATGCGCCCGACGATGGACATCGCGGCCACCGCGGCGTCCCCGTACAAACGGGTGCTGCGGTTTAACATCATCGTGGAGAAGGATCCCATCCCCTGTCTGGTCAGACTCGGAAAGCCGACTTTCAGAATGTTGCCGATCACGGGCGCCCTGAGGGCGACATTATTCAGGGAAAGCTGCGTCTGCGTCCGCCCGCGCAGGAACATGGAAAGCAGAATCGCGAAGCTGATGATCTGGGAGAGCGCCGTGGAGAGCCCTGCGCCGGAGATTCCCATTCCGAACACGAACATGAACAGCGGGTCGCCGGCCAGATTCAGAAGTCCGCCGGCCATCAGGCCGATCATGGCCAGCGACGCGTAGCCCTCATAGCGCAGAATGTTGTTGAGCAGCAGGCTGGTCGTCAGAAACGGTGCCGCCACGGCGATCCAGAACATATAGTCCATGGCATAGGGCCGGATCGTCTCCGTGCTCCCTAGAAGCGCAGACAGCGGGGAGAGGAAGACGAGTGTCACGACTTCCAGAACTGCCCCGATGAGAAAATCGATGAAAAATCCCGTGGAGCCGATGACGGACGCCTCTCTGCGCCGGCCGGCTCCGAGATTCTGCGCCACCAGAGCTCCCGATCCC
>OCTW011418308.1_pt1 | contig 13455 bp, 13 predicted proteins | sample 1539671 | NCBI WGS metagenome assembly OCTW01 (sample SAMN02144230, study PRJEB22623) | gut metagenome | biome: sheep rumen | host: Ovis aries | place: New Zealand | reverse complement strand
CAGCAATCTTAACTTTTTTATTATCTTTTCCTAAAACTTCTCGAATATTAAAAATTGCATCAACAGTATCCATATCAAGTTGTTGTGAATAAGGAACTGGATTAAAACCATTTTTAGTCCAATCATTTTTATTTAATGGACCAGTATAAATATTTGTGTTAGCGACAGTTGCCGCAGTTTCATTAGCAAAATTTTTGTCCATATATTCAATTTGTTTTTGTGCTTTTATTTTATTATCTTCTTTATATTTCCATGGACTTACTTTCATTCTATTATAATTCTCCTTTCAAATAATTCTAAAAATTTATTTTTACCACAATCTATTGGTGAATCTTTATAACCAATTAAATTATCTTTATCAAACATATAACTAACATTTACATAACTACCATATTTATTATATAAAGTTTTTAATTTAGTTACCCATTTCTCCCATTCTTTATCACCAATTTCTTGAAACTGTTTATCAAAAGCAATAATAATTTCTTTCACTCCAAGAGATAAAAGTAACTTTACTTGATAATTAATTAAATTACTGCCGCAACATGCAACACTTATATCAGAGTCTTTACCAAAGAAAGTTGCATATTTAAGACAACTCTTCTCTCCTTCAAATACAATAGCTTTTTTAAATGCGGCAATGGCTTGCTTGCTATAATTTAAATTATATAAATTAAATCCAAGCGGATGATTATACATTTTCCCATTAATTTTTGCTGGTCTATATTTTCCATATATTTCATTTTCTTTAATTAATGTTCGCTCTCTTATTCCCACAAGGTTTCCATTTATATCATAATGAGGGATAACAACTCCTTCAGAGATAGGGTCATAACAGATTCCTCTTGACTCCATAACATTAAAGTCAATACCTTCTTCATACCAAGGATAAATAAGCGGATGCGGTAAATATTTTAAAATTTTGTCATCATAAATTTTTAATTCTACAATTTGCGGCTGAGTAGTTTCTTTATTTCTTTTAAAGTTATTAATAATTTTCCAATCTTCAGTGGTTTCTTGATTATCTTCAAAATCAAAAGTTTCTGGTGTATAACCAAAATATTTTGCAACAAAGGCAATAGCGCGTGGAAGAGAAAAATTTTCAACTCCCGCAGTATTATTAACTCTTAAAACTAAATCATATATATCAAATGATGCGTCTCCGCATCCTGTATAACAATGAAATAAATGTGTATTAGAATAATAATAAAGTTTATGGCTATCTCCGCCATGACAGATAGTGCGGGCGGTGAACAATCCATTTCCCATAATAGGTTCACCGCCTAATTCGCTAACTAAGTCAAATACTTCTTCTATTGTTAAATTTTCTTTTAAAGTATCTTTATCGTATTTATACATCTTTTTTTTCTTTTATCTCTTTTAAAGGACAATGTGGCATACGTTTATCAAATATATTAAATTTATACCCCATAGATTTATCAGTTATATAACAAGTAGGATAATCCCAACGATCGTCATACATAGGGCAATTATTACAACTTTTAGGCATTTCTATTTCTATTGTAACCATATCTTCTCCTTTAAAATGCACTTTCCTCTATTGGCATAACATTAATTTTTAAATCTTCAATACTAATCAATTCATAATTATAATTAGTAGCAAAGATAGGATTAATTCTACAAATTCCTCTATCAGCTCTACACCAAAGTAATATATCTTTATAGCGGCCGCGCCTATTTTTATACACAGAAATCTTTATACTTGGCATTTCAATACCCATTGTATCTATAATGTTTTTTAAAGATTCTCTATCATCTTGACTAACTTGTAACATAATCATACCACAGTCAATTTTATCCGCAATAGCTTTAGCACCTCTTAAAAGGTTTTGATCATATTGTTGTGCTGAAACATAATCAGCATTTAACTGAGTAGCGGACATGATAAAAACACCATATTGATTACAAAGGTCTTTTAATCTAACGCTAATCATAAAAAGAATATTATCTTCTCTAAGTCCTTTGACACCCGCTTTTGAACTAATTTCACTAAGAATCTTCATACTGGAATGAATATAATCCATAAAGACATATCTAATACCATATTGTCGAATACCAAATTTTATAGTATTTTCAATATCTTGTAATGAAAAATCTGGTAACTTTTTAATATATAAAGGACTTTTTAAAAGAATTGCGGCGGCCTCATTAACACGCTCCCATTCATCGCCGGTATAAGTGTTTTCTAAGATATGATCTTCATTAACCCCAGAAAGAAAAGAAATCATCATTGTTTGAATTTCATCTTCTTCTTGTTCTGTTGTTATAAATTGAGTAGGTTCACAAGTTCCATTGTCTTCCCATTTTCTTGTTTCAAGATTATAAATTTTATCACAAGCTATAAAACAAGCATCCGCAATCATAGAACGAGTCTTTCCTACACCCGTAGCCGCAGATCGCAAATAAAACTTTTTTAATCTGGCTCCTCTATGAACTGCATTAATCAATTTTCCATATAAAGGATAACCAACTTCTGGATTATCTTTTAATCTTTGTAAAAGAGCTGCCGCGCCTTCTCCCGCTTGAATAACTCCATCTTCTGAGTTATCGACATATTTTGCTTTAATTTTTTCTATTCTATCGTTAATAACATTAGCTATATCTCCAATAGAAGTATTATCAAACCATGTTTCTTGCGCTTCTTTCTTTTTTACATCTAATATATTGTCTGGGTCATAAAGCCAAGATAAATCCATTCCTACAGATTTATTATACATTCTTAATAATGTCATTTTTTTCATTCGATTATAATAATAATCAAAAGCCGCAAGTTGACACATTTCTTTAAGATTAGCTAAATATTCTGACCCTTTATTTATTTTATATACAGCATATTTTTTTGGTCTTTGCTCTAAATATTTCTCTATATCATCTATTGTTATTTGTTTTGCTCCTAATTGATGCAGATTATAAATAGACCCAAATAAAATTTTATGAAACTCTTGCGGAAAGTCTTGTTCATTAAATTTATATTTATCCTCTAAATCTAATAAAGATGGATTAATAAATACATCACCTATTACCTGCATATTTGCTGAAGTATCAACATATTTTGAACCCATTATTCGTCCTCTCCTTCAAACCACATTCGCGGCGGCCGCACATCTACTCGTGGAGATTTTATATTTATAACTCTTTCTTTTGGCAAAATAAAAATTGGAATATTCTTTTGCTGATTTACTAATTGTGCTTGATAAAGCATATAATAATAGCGTTTAGCTTGTTGATAGATATAAGGAATAATTCCTATACTACCGTTACTTTTTTCTGTTGAATGTCCTTCTTTTTCATAATACCATTTTAGACTACTTAACATACCATGATAAGTATAATGATTTTCTTTTATATATCTTTCTGCTAATTTTTTAGTTAAAGTATAATTATAATCTTCTCCAAATAATTGTTTAGTATACTCATAAAAAGCTATCATGTCTTTTTCTTCTTGAGACATATTAGCAATATGTTCTTCCCAACATTTTAGATGTGCGTACCTACGAGCAGAAACTTGTTTTGTAGGTTCTTTATCTCTATCAAATTGTTGTCTACAATAAAAACAAATTACTTTATGAGCCATAAAAATCTCCTAATTTTTTCTATATATTATATTATAATAAAAAAAATAAGACTTGTCAAATTACTTTGGCAAGTCTTATCATATATATATTATTCTGACGGCGTTTCCTTGGAAAGCTGGAGTAGGTCATCGCAAATCAGAGACAGGGCCTCTACTTGTTCACGAGAACATTGATTTATCTTTTGACCGCGTCCTAAGTATCGCTCAATAATCTGAGTAATTCGGGGTTGGTAGTATTTATCAAAAACGCCTGACTCAGAATAATTATCTAACATTGATTTGATTAAACTATTGCATTTACCTATAATGTCATCAAAATTCAATTCTTTTGTTGTATCTTGATAAAGATTACTTTTTTCATTAGTAAAATACTGTTCGCCATCTTCTTCCGCTTGTTTGTCAATAGCTTCACTAATGGCATCTACTAAATTATTATAAGAAAAATCAATATATGGAGGAGTGTATTTAAAACGACTACCAGCTTCATATCTTGGAGTTCCTCTCATAAATAACTTAGTGGAACTTTTACCTTCTTTATCAGTAACAATTCTTGAATAACCGATTATATCAGACATTCTTGCAACGATGTTATTGGCTCTTTTGTCAAGAGTTGGGACAATTTTATTATATTCATTTCCATTCTAATCTTTAAAAACTTTATCAGTAGCATGAGAAATAAGAATAAGTCCATAATCCATCATTACAATAGAACGCAAACATTCATCAAATTCTTTTGATACCATGCTGTATCCCTTACCAAAAGGAATATCACTAATACTGTCTACTCCAAATCCACCACCTTGTTCTTGTGTTCTTGGAGCGTTATCACAAATATATTTTGTACAATAATCATAAGCTATATCACAGGTATCAATAGTAATTGTATAATATTTCTATTTAGCTCTTGGGTCTTTTAATTGGCGTAGAACTTTTCTAAAGTCCGCCCAGTTATTAATAGGCTGTGCCATAATTCCTGGAATTGCATTATATCCTTTTTCAAAAGCTAAGAGTAAATTTTTCTAAAACTTTGATGCAGTTGTTGTCTTGCCGCTCTTTGGTTCTCCATAAAAGAATATAGAATATCCACGAAGATTTCTACTTACCTGATGCGGCTAAATATTAAAAATATCAATTGCCATACATTATCCTTTCTATGTGGTTAGAGGGGTATAACCCCTCTAATTACCAATTACTCATATCAAAATTAAAGTCACCAGAAGCAACTGGAACACTCTCGGTTGGAAGACTACTTGTAGTTGTAGCATTTTTCTGATTTTCTTTGAATCTGCTTTCAACTTCTGCAAGTTTAATCTGACGATTCTGATTCATTTTGTTGACATCTTCAGCTGTAAGAACATCATCATTTCCAAAATCATAAGGAATTTTTGCAGTTCCAGTAATAACATATTCACGACTTTTTTGCTCAGAAGAAGTAACCATAGCTTCTCCCCATGCAGACTCTTCAACTCTTTCAGTTTTCACAGTCATGCAATTAATACGTCCCCATACTTTTGTAAAAACAGGGTCTTTCTGAGTTACTTCAAGATCTTCAAAATAATTCATTCCACCAGGATTGCGAACTACAAAAGTTGCAGGAATAAGTGTAGGAATTTCTGCTCCATATCCAAAAATGCAACCACTAACTCTGGTAAAATCATCTTTAATACCTCTTTCCTCATTAGCATCTACATGAGTAACTTTTGCAATAAGCATATCTGTCATAAAAGTATTTCTATCGGACTCTGGACCAAGGTCATTTACAATACTACAGAAACCATTTTCATTTCTAAGTGCGGCAACTTTTGTTTCATCAGAAGCAATAAAGTCATTTACTGCGATAGCAACGCCAGTACACTGAACTTTAATAGCATTTTCTTTACCACCTGTCAGCCATGTTCTATCAGGACTATCAATAATTTTCTTTAAAGTAGCATATGTACTGTTAGGAGTCCCTTTCTTTGTCTGAGGTGTGACATAGGAATAATGTACAGTAATTACATTTAAACCATTCTCATCTACGGCAATATCAAGATCGCCCGCAATATATTCAGCACCAGGGTTTTTCGCTTTCTCCCCAGCGGTTCTTGTTGAAAGTTGATTAAAACCACTACCTGTACTATATACGTAACCTTCAATTTTTTCTCTGTTAATAAAATTTGCCTTATTTTTCATATTTACTTACCTTTCTTTATCAACTTTTTACTCTTATATTATAATAAAAATTTTTTTAGTTGTCAATGTGATACAGTCTTCCAGTCTCTGTAAGAGAATATTGAACAGGGTTTTTCCCAATTTTTTCTACATATCCATCATTAACTAATTTCTTCATAGAACCTGAAATAGAACGACCAGATGTAAAAAGCCCTTCTCCTATTTCTTTTGCTGTGAAAACATTAGACATTTCCTCTATATGTTCCTGCATCCACGTGAGAACTTTTAAACCATTTTCAGTCATATCTTTTGGAGGCGCAAGACATTTCTTATAATCTTCCCAAAAGGAACATATATCGCCCCAATCCGCTTCCCAGTTTTCAGAATAAATGTCAGGATTATCAAAAATTTCTGTTTGAATACAATTAATAAATTTTTCTTTTTTAGTCATATAATTCTTTCCTTTTCAATTCTTAATTTTTATAATTTTATTATAATATAATATTTTTTATTTTTCAAATTAGAAAAGAATTATTCTTCATCATAAAAAATTAACTCATTAGCATAAGGCAAAGACTTTGCCCATTTTATAAAATTATCTTTAGAAGAATCATCTTTACCGCTCCATTCATTAAGTTTATGATTCATTCTTTGATGACAAATTGTACGAATTACTTCATAATTAGCCGTCCATGTTCTGGTTTGAAGCCAGCTCTCGGGTAGCCACCGCACAAGTTCTTTCCAATATCTTTTATCTTTTGTTTCAAGATATTTTTGACGAAGAAATTCAAGTTGTTCAATCATAAAATCAGATAACATCCCAATATCATTACCTGCAAGTTTGCCTGCATATGTTGGGATACTGTAATATATTAAATCAGAATTCATATCATCTGTTTCAAAACAATCAAGAGTAATAGGGTTACTTGTTAATTTGTGCATAGTAGAAGTGCTGTTAGCAACTGTTCCTACTTTATATGTATCCATCTATTTCCACCAATATAAAGGTGCGGTAATGTCAACAGATACAAAGATTTGACGTAAAAATTTACGATGTTCTGGTCCACCCTTAATAAGATTTTGAGCAAGTTTCATGTCATTTGGACCAATTTGATACTGATGATAAGTTCCAAAAAAATACTAATGACTATCACTTCTGTCCCAACTGTTTTTAGGATTTCTCATTCCTCTTAAAGCATGCTAAAATCCCCAAGTTTCTGTATTTTCAAATTTCATGTTAAATTTCCTTTCGTTGAATTATAGCCAAATTTATTACTTTGATACATGTCTATCCAGAATTTTTCTTTTTCATTTAATAAATTTCTCTAATGGATTTGTTCTAATAATTCAAAAGAAAAGTTCCAAACACCATATTTTTGCATAGCATTATAAAGTTTATTTGTTGCGGATGCGTCAATTCCTAAACCACATTTACAATGTTGTTTCCAGCGGTCAGCAACGTTCACGCTTTGACCTATATAAGCCTATTCTGTTAATAAATTTGTAATTTTATAAATACCACAAACAGATTCTTTTCCTAAAACTCTATCACATAATTCATTCATTTGCTTTTGAAAATATTGTGTCCAGATTAATTTACTTAAAATAACTGGTTTATGTAAAGTTGATTTTAAATTTTCTAAAACTTTAACATCTGACAAATCAGTTTCATTAATAAATAATTTATAAAAATTTATTTTTTCTTTTTTTTCTTGCTCGCGGAGACGAGCTTCAACACCCGCGCTTAAAGAAGATCTTATTTTATCTATTTCCGCCTGTATTTCCATTTTCTATTTTTTTGCTGATTCTCTAATATTATTTAAATCAGTATGAATCTGAGTTATTTCAGCATATGCCGCATTATTAGCTTGTTGTATTTTAATATCAAAAATTTCTTTTCTTGCGGCTAAATCTTCATCAATTCTATTTTTCTATTTTTCAAATTGCTATTCAATAGATTTAATTTGTTCTTGTTTAGATGTAATTGTTGCTGATAAGTTTAAATTTTGGTTAGCTAATTGATTTGTCTATTCAGCTAATTTCTAATTATATTGCTATTGCTATTCATTTTTTTGTAGTATTGTTCGTTGTCCTTTAAAAAAAAGGAAACAACCAATAATAAATAAAATAACACTAAGAAAATTTACTACTATCATATTTTCTCCATATAAAAACAAGGGTTAGAAATAAAATTCTAACCCTTATCAAGTCTTAACAATGAAAGGAAATTAGTCCTCAGCTTCTGGATCAAATTCACGACCTTCATCAGTTAACTGGATGAATTTAACAGGTTTATGAAGTCCAGTTTCAGGGTCAACGATTTCTGCGGGGACACGAACCATTAGAGGAATCTCTTCTTTAGCCGCATTTTTATGACGCTGAAAAGCTGAAGTAATAATTCCATTTACAGAACGAACTTTCATACCAAGAGCATCTGCAATATCCTGTGCTGTAAAATCTTCTCCATCATGTTCTTTTACAAAACTTAATACTTTCTTACTATTATCATTCATAATTATTTACTCCTTTGTATAATTTTTATTATTTGTTTATATTTTCCTAAAGATGAATTTATATTTATCATCTGTATTCTTATTATATGAAAAATTTTTCATAAAGTCAAGAAAAATTCCAGATAAATGAAATATATTTTTACATTTTTGTTTTATTGTTTGAATAACAACTTTCTCTTAACTATTCATCTTATTTACAATTCTATTATATAAAAAATTTTTTCAGTTTTCAAGGTAATGCTTTATGAAGTCTGCTTCTGATAGGATTGGTATACCTCGTTGTTTAGCTGCATTATTCTTAGCTGAATTACTATTTACATCATTGTTAATAAGTAAATCAGTTTTTCCTGTAATAGAACTTCCAACTTTTCCGCCAGCTTTTTCAATAATAGATTTTAATTTGTCTCTATTTTTAAAATTTGTAAGTTTTCCAGTAATAACAATAATTTTTCCTTGTAAATTACTATTTATTAAAGTGTTGTTTACAACAGGGGTTTCAATAATTAAAATTTTAGAAATTCTATCAGCTTCAGAATAATCAAAAGTTTTTAAGAAATTATCCATTTCTATGCCGAAATTAGGTAAGTCATAAAAATGATATTCCTTATCTTTTACAGCATTACGGAAATCTTCATAAGTTTTAAATTCTTTAGCTAAATCTGCTGCAACTGTTTTTCCGATAAAAGGAATACCGATAGCAGAAATAAACGCATTAAGAGTTGTATGTTTATGTTCTTCTATTGATGCAAGAATTTTGTCAACAGATTTAGTACCAAAGCCACTTTTATTAATCCATTCATTTCTATGGGCGGCAAGGGTAAAAACATCTTCTATATTATTTACCCAGCCCCAATCAATAAGTTTTTCAAAAGTTGCTTTTGAAAGTCCTTTTATATCAAGTCCTTTCTTTCCGCAAAAATGGTCAAGTCTATTGATTAACTTACCTCCGCATTGAGGATTAGTACAATATAAAACCTCACTATCAATATCTTTTCTTATTTCTGTTGGCTGACCGCAATATGGGCAAATCTTGGGGATTTCAATCATTGGAATATTGTTAGGATTATCTTCCTGTGCGCTTTCAACCTGTGGAATAATTTGATTAGCTTTATAAATAAAAACTTTCTGACCAGGATAAGCGCCACCCATAAGCTGTACCATAACGCTAATATTATGTAAACTTGCTCTATTACAGATTGCTCCATCAATTTCAATATCTTTATAAATTAAAACAGGAGTAAGCTGTCCAGTTCTTCCCATAGTCCATTCAATATCTTTGACTTCTGTTTCATAAGATTCATCATAGAATTTATATGCCAAACCGCCCTTGAAGTGGTGGTCTGTGCGGCCTGCCGCCTCATAATCTTTAACATTATCATATTTAAATACAACTCCGTCAATAGGGTAGCCTTTCTCTTTTGCTCTATCTTTAATATAAGTTATTGGTATATTAAGAGAATTAGCTTCTTTAATTTCTTCATCTATAATATAAGGTACTATATTAAAGCCAAGAATTTGTAACCCTATTAATTTAACGAATAATGAAGCCGCCTCTTCTTCTGCTTCTATTATATCCCAAGCCACAAAAGTTAATTTTCTTTTTTTACATTCTTTTGAATCTAATAATCTTATACTTCCACTTGCAAAATTACGAGGATTTTTATAATCTTTTTTAAATGATTCAAAATCTTCATAAGTACAAATAATTTCTCCATCAATGATTAATTCTTTTTTATATTTGATTTCATTAGGGATAGATGAAATTACTAAAGCATTATGAGTAACATCTTCCCCTTCTATACCGTTTCCTCTTGTTTCTGCGGAAACCAGTTTTCCATCAACATAGCGTAATGAACAAGTTAAACCATCCATTTTTGCCATAGCAATCCATTCATGTCCTTTTATAAAAGATTCTACTTCTTTTATATTTTTTGTTTTATTAAGGGAAAGCATTGGATGATTATGTTTAACTTTTTTTAATTCAGAAACTTTTTTAAAATGGATTTTATGAGTAGGAGAATTTTTAAAAAAGAAATCACATTCTTCTTCCAAAGTTTTTAATTCAAAATAAAGATTATCCCATTCTTCATCTGTCATTGTGGGAGTTCCTTTATCATATTCCTCTGTTGCTTTATTTAATAAAATTGTTAATTCTTTAATTCTTAAAATTCGTTTATCCATTATTTTCTCCTTTTTTTATATAAAAATATTATAACATATTTTTTATAAAAAATCAAAAAAGAGGGGCGACCCCTCTTTAAAATTTTACAACAGAGGAAATATTAGATTTTATCATAATATTTCCATAACTGGTTCTGGTTAATAAAGGTAAATCTGATGCGGTAATACATATAGAATTAGGCTGGCCTGTAAGAAGAACTGTATCAGAGTTAGATACGACAAAGGCTCCCGCAATATTTCCATAAACTACGCTTGGTTTATAAATTACAAGACCTTTTCCGCCACGTCCTTGTACATTAAATTCTTTAACAGAAGTCTTTTTACCATATCCTTTTGTTGAAAATATAGCAATCTGATCTTTATCAGAAGAGATAGGGAGTCCAACAACAACCTCGTCATCTTCATCTAATTTAATAGTTTTTACTCCTGCCGCAACTCTGCCAATAGGATTGACATTTTTACTTTCAAAATGAATTGACATTCCATTCTTAGTAATAACTAAAATATTTTCTTCATTGATAAATTCTACATTTGCAATAGAATCACCTTCATTAATTTTAATTGCCGCAATTCCCGTACTTCTTTTTACTTTTGTATATTCTTCAAGATAGGTTTTTTTCATTAAACCTTTTTTAGTAAAGAATACAACATATTTAGCAGTATTGCTTCTGGCAAGAGAGGTGATAGCAATAACTTCATCATTTTCATCCATATGAATTAATGTACCCACATGAGTTCCTTTTGAAGCATTTGTTCCAACCGGCACTTCATCTACGATAATTTTATACATCTTACCTTTTTTAGTAAAAAGAAGAAGATTATCAATAGTATTAGTAGAAATGGTAGACATTACTACATCATCTTTTGTTTTTATGCCTTTCCCATTTTTGCGCTGTACCTTAAAAGATTTTGTAGGTACACGTTTAATATCACCAGATTGAGACAATATAACAACGCAATCTTCTGGAACAACTTCTTCAATTTTTTTCTCTTCAGGTTTGATGTCAATATGAGTTAATTCAGTGCGGCGAGCATCTCCATATTTGTTAACCAGTCCTTGAAGCCGTACTTTAAGAATTCCGATTTGCTCATCTCGACTATCTAAAATCTGATTAAGCATAAAAATTTTATCTTTTAAATCTTCGGCTTCTTTTTCTAATTCAACTTTTTCAAGTTTTGCAAGAGAAGAAAGTCTCATAGCTAAAATTGCTTTAGCTTGATTTTCTGTGAACTGATATTTTTTAATTAATGCTTCTTTTGCGGCAGCCGCACTTTCAGAACTTTTAATCAGCGCTATGATGTTGTCAATATCTTCGAGTGCCCGCAGTAAACCATTAACAATTTCAAGTCTATCAATAGCTTTGTTTAAATCAAATTGAATTTCTCTTACAATACAATTAATATTAAAATCAACATAAACTTTGATACAATCTTTAAGATTTAGTTCAGTTGGTACTTTATCAATAAGAGCAACTTGATTATAACTAAATGAACTTTGAAGATTTGTTTTTGAAAATAACTTATTTACGATACTGATGGGATTAATTTTTTTATCACATTCAATAACAATTCTAATACCTTTTTTATTAGATTCGTCACGAATATTCTCAATTCCTTCAATTTCTTTTGAATCAGCAACTTCGCCAATTTCTGCCATTAATCCTTCAACAGTAGTTCCATAAGGAATCTCAGTAAAGATAATTTTTCGTTTATCAATTTCATACTTACCGCGGACTTTTACACTTCCATGGCCAGTTCTCATAATAGTTGGAATATCTTTTGAATTAATAATAATTCCACCCGTAGGAAAATCTGGTCCAGGAAGCATCGGTTCTTCTCCCGCTAAATATTGATTAATTGCGGCAGCTACTTCATTTAAATTATGGGGTGCCCATGAGCAAGCCATAGCCACACCAATTCCGCTGTTAGGATTACAAAGTAAATTTGGGAAGATGCTTGGTAATGAAATTGGTTCTTCTGTTGTTTCATCATAGTTTGGAAGGAAATCAACATTATTTTTCTTTATACCTTGAAGTAATCCATCTTCAGCAAGTTTACTCAATCGACATTCAGTATAACGCATGTGAGCAGGTCCATCGCCAATAATATTACCATTATTCCCATGAAAATCAATTAATGGATAACGCATAATCCAATTTTGTGATAACCGCACTAACGCGCCATAGATAGATGAATCTCCATGTGGATGATATGTACCCATAATATCACCCACAAGTTTAGCTGCTTTTACATGAGGTTTTTTTGATACACATTTAGTTTTATCTTCAGCTCCCCATAAAATGCGTTTAGCAACTGGTTTAAGACCATCTTTAGCATTAGGTATAGCACGGTCAGTATTCACGGCAACCGCATATTCTATAAAATTTGTTCCTAATTCTTTTGTTAAATCATTCTGCATCATTTATAACCTCATAATTTACTTCTAAAGGAGCACCCCAATCTTCTATCCTATAATCATCTATAATTAAATCTAAATCGCATAAAAGATCTTCTTCATCAAGAAATTTCATAGAATTTTCTTTTAATCTTTGAAGTTCCTCTTCTGTTAATTCTAAAATACCTTCTTTATGTCCATAACGTAAATACCCAAAAACATAATCTAATGGAATATTAAATTTTACTTTTATTGTTTTATTCTGCATTATATGTAGCCTCCGCACTATGTTCTTTAATATATCTTTTTCTTGGCATAACTAAATTACCCATTAAATCATTAAAAAGTTTATTAGCCGCTGTGACATCTTCAACAGTAATTTGTTTAATAATTCTGTTATTTGGATCTGTAAGAGTTTCTTCAATCTCTTCAACGTCCATTTCACCAAGACCTTTCATACGACCAATCTGGCTTGTTTTTCCCCTATTTTCTTTTTGAAACTCAGCTAATGCTTCATCATTTTTAAGATATTTATAGCCTTTATTTGCAGCAAGAGTAACTTTATAAAGAGGGGGAACGCCTGCATAAACATATCCATCTTTAACTAAATCTGGACAAAA
>OCTW011255013.1_pt1 | contig 13458 bp, 6 predicted proteins | sample 1539671 | NCBI WGS metagenome assembly OCTW01 (sample SAMN02144230, study PRJEB22623) | gut metagenome | biome: sheep rumen | host: Ovis aries | place: New Zealand | reverse complement strand
GAGTAACTCAGTGGTAGAGTGCAACCTTGCCAAGGTTGACGTCGCGGGTTCGAGCCCCGTCTCTCGCTCTTGGGCCCTGATTCAGGGCCTTTTTTTTGGCCTTTTTTTTCTCATCTGCCCGAAGGAGGCAATGCACGATGATTCTCTTTTTGACAAGCAGTCCGACTGGTCCCCTCGATAATAGCCGCAAAGTTTTGGGGTACGATGATAAAAATCAGTTTATCGAGAATCTGAAAAAATATTGGCCAAAGTCTGCTCGCTGTTTGATCATCAGTGCGTTTCCCGACGAAGATGGTGCCAATGATCAGATGCACAGATTCTTTGAGGAAACGACGCGGGAAATTTTGCCTGTTGAAGTCTTCGATATTTGGGATGCCCGTACAAAAGATACTTCTTTGGAGGCTTTGCTTTCGTACAATGTCATTTATCTCGGGGGCGGTCATGTTCCCACACAGCACGCCTTTTTTGAATATCTGGGGCTCAAGGAAAAAATGTCACATTTTAATGGGCTGGTGATGGGAATCAGTGCGGGTTCGATGAATTGTGCTGAAATTGTCTATGCACAGCCGGAATTGGATGGTGAAGCTATCGATCCCGATTATGAACCTTTTATTTCGGGACTGGGACTGACACAAATTAATGTTTTGCCGCATTACCAGATGGTTAAGGATCATTATCTGGATGGCATGCGGCTGTTTGAAGATATCACTTACGGGAATAGTTATGGCCACCGTTTTATAGCTTTGGTCGATGGCAGTTATATTATATGTGAAAATGGCCGTGAAACCATTTGGGGCGAAGCCTATTTGATTGCCGATGGCGAGATAGAACAGATCTGCCGGGAAAATGAGCAGTTGATAATTGATAATTGATAATTGATAATTGATAATTCCGAATTTCTAAGTCGTAGATTGCTTCATGGGTGAGTGGATTATGTCGGCAGAATCTGATGATGAATGAGGCAGTCGATTGTTTGTTTGGCAGATTCTTTGGTGTGTGTGGTGATATCGAGTTTATAAATAGGAATATCACTCATTATATTGAGAAGTGCATGAAATTGACGGCGTTTAAAATCGGGGGGTGGGCTGGATAGGATGATTTGTTGATTGAGTATATGATGAATGGCGCTTGAATTGGATATTTTCTGTAGTTTGGGAGTATTGCCTTTGGCGAGCAGGATGAATGCGGCAAGTGATGTCGGTTGTTCCTGGCAGGTTTCGGGATTGACTTTGAGAATAGTTTTACTGAGAATGGGTATTCTGGTTTGTACAAAGGGTTCGGAAGAAAATAGTTCATGCCGCATGGCGATATAATGTGAGATCGGTATGGCATGGGGAGGCACGGCGGCAGTATCTATAGGGATCATATCATCCGCAGCGAGTTTGGAGGATGAAAAGGCGAGTGCAGATGCGGTGATCGTGGATTTCCCTATTCCGGAAGTGGCCAGCATGAGGACTGTCCCCTTTGGTGTAGAAAGGGCGGATGCGTGCAGGAGAACATGTCCTTTGAGCAGGTATGCAAAAGGCGTTGCGATTCGTTCGCGGAAATAAAACTCAGGCATTGTGCCTTTTTTTATGCATTGTATATTTAGCAGTTCCGGGTAAATGAGTGTTTCCCAATCTTCGTATATGAGACTGAATTCTCCCGGGGCCTGAGTGGTGCAGACTTCGAGATGTCCGAATGTATCGTCGGTGTGGATATTTGTATTGGGCGGCCAGATGGTATGCATGACCTTTATGGGATAATGATTTTAAGTTGAATGAGCTCATCGAGGAGGCGGGAGAAATCCTGTGTGAGCTGGTCTTTGTCCGCTTCGTATTCCTGTAGGGCATTGTTGACGATTTGGTCAAACGCGAGGGATTGAGCGATTTTTTCGACGAAGAACCGTGCTGTACCATTGAGCGAGTAGTAGGCATTCTGTTCGAGGTCGAGGACGATGAGTTTGTCGTCGAGCGGCTGCAATTCAATATTGGGATTGAGCTTTGGCATGGGGTACGATCTGAGAAAAACCGTCGGCGTATTGTAAATAGCCGACGGGCGCTGATGTATGGCGCAGCCATAATCAGCGCCAAATAAGAAATATTTATAATGAACGGATTTGTTCGCAGTTAACGCTGCTCACTTTGGATAATGAGCAATGAGCAATTAATGAGTTCTCTGGTTTCATCCTAAAGGATTCAGTTTGTTAGTTATAGAGATATACTTTGGATTTGAATAATAATTGCGCATTACGCATTACGAATTGAACTAAGGTTTTGTGCCGTTAATTTTGTCGGGTGTGATGACGAGATTAGCGGTGGCGGAGGATTCAATGTAATTGTAGCGGAGATCGCCGGTTGAGAATTTATTGAAGTCGAAGCCATTGCGGACGGATTTGTAAGCGGTGAGCTGGACGATGAGCTGTTTGTATCCTTCTTCTTTTGGCCATTCGAAGAGTGTGGGGAATTCGGCCGTGGTGGCGGACCCAGGCAGGTAGAACTGGTAGAGCAAATCAGAGCGTCCGGAGGCATACAGGCGCACGGTCAAGGCATAGAAATCGACGAATTCCGGGTTGGCGATTTTCCATGCGATGAAGCCTGTTTTGAGAATATCGTCGGAATCTGTGGTCAGGAACGTGGGGCGTGAGACGGTCGGTCCGACTTCGAGCATCGATCCGTCGGGAATGACATTATATTGATAGAAGTAGGTATAAGAAGGTGTATTTTGTGAAGCGTTGTAAACAGCATTGACGACGAACGTGAAATTGGCGTCAGCGATGGTGTCCCGTAATGGCGGGAGGTTTGGAATGACGGTAAGGTCTGTGAGTGAGGCGGAATTCATGAATCCGCCCAGGTATCCTTCGGATCCGACGAAGATGTAGGCAGAGGCGCTGATTTGGTCGAAGTTTTCGACAGGTGTGTTGACAAATTTGATGCTCTGCGTCTGGTTGAGCGGGAGAGGGCATTCGAGATGGTTGACGATTTCGGCACCGTCCGTGACGAATTGATGTCGTTTTACGCCAAGGTATTTGGGGTAGAATGCGCTGGTATTGACGTCGTAGAGTCCGCAGACGAGGGCGAGTGCGACGTCACCTTTGCGTGCTTTTATGCGGTATTTGGCGCCTTCTTCGAGGATGAGGTATACATCTTCTTTATCGTGCGACATCATGTAGGGTGAGAGTGCAGACTGCATGACGAAGCCGGCGCGGACGAGATTGGGATCGGAGACGAGCTCGACTTTTCCGAAAGTGCCCACGGTACCGGAGAAGTAGGGTTGTGTGGGGGTGAAGGGGACGACAATTTCGATGGGGTTGATGATGCTGCCATCGCTTGGTGGCGGCGGTTCGGGTGACTCTTCCCCGGGTGGTTCGAGATCGTCGGCATGCCAGTCTTCGAGCAGGAGCGTGATGTTGGTGGCGTTCACGGGCTGCAGTGTGTTGCATGAATGTTCGGGTGCGCATGCGATCACGATTTGTGCGTTTTTGAGTGAATCATCGAAGAAAGAAACTCGACCTTTGGCATCCGTCGTGCCGGTGAGCGCGGTTTTGGGATTGCTTCCGACGTAGACGGTGGCATAGGGGATAGGCACGGCAGTATCGACGGTCAGAACGGTGACGTGCAATTCGCCGGAGATGGGGCTGCCGGAGGCACTTGTATTGATGCCGGTTGGGTTGAACCAGGTAAAATCAAATTTTCCGCATTCGGTCTGGTCGCTGCACATCAGGGGGATGGACTCGGTACCTGCTTTGTGGGATGGTGCAGTAAAAGAGAGATGCGTTGGATTGTGGTAGACGGTTTCGATGGTCTTATCATCTATTTTGAGCGTCATGTCCTTGGTAAAACCTGTGCCATAGATGTCGACCGTGGTTTTTCCGGTGAAGACGGATTGGTTTGGGGTAACTGTAATAATGGAAATGTCTTCATCGTAGGTGAATTGGAGTGTATTGGATCGCTCATTGCCCCGGATGGCCTGAACGGGGACGGTTCCAGCACCTTTTGGGATAGTGGCTTTGATGGTACTGGCGTTCGTGACAGTGAGCTGAGTGGCCTCCCAGGGGCCAAAGAAAATGCGGGTATTTTTGTCAAATCCCGAGCCTTTGAGCTGAATTTGAGTTTCATCGGAGACGACGGCATTTTGAGGGCTGATGCTCGTCAATTTTAAGGCACCGGATGCAATCTGGACAAATTCGTATGCATCGGGAAGTGTCGCCGAGCCAACCGTCACATCGGTCAGTCCAGCGTCGTGTTTGGGTGTTTTGACCGTCCACTCGGACTCGGAGCGTTTGACTACGGAAGCATTGGTCTTTCCAAAAGATGCGTTTCCCTGTGTGGGGAGGGACACCCCTCGGATGGCGACTTGTGTGCCTCCGAGTGTGGATCCGCTTTTAGGTGAGAGGGTCAGGATCTGTGGTTTTCCTGTATTCTCGTAGTAATGGAGGGCACTTTCGAGTCGGAGCTGCTGGAGATCGTTGTAAAGGAGCACATCGTACGACCCGGCAGGCATTGCGGGCGCCTGAAAAGTCAATTGTTGAGGCGATTTGAATGTTGGCTGGATGTTCTGACTTTCGATGCGGATGCGCGTTTTATCATCGAACCCGTCACCTGCGATGGATATTTGAGGTGTGGTGCCCGTTTGAATGAGATCGGGTGTTATGGATGAGAATTCGAAAGGCGCGACAATTTGGAGTGCATCGGGAATTTGAGCATATCCAAATTCACTGACCAATGTCAGTGTAATGCTTCCGGTATTGAGTACCGGGAGCAGCCCGGTGATTCTGTTTTCATTTTGAAGTCTGGGGTCGACGAGGGGGAGTGTCTGTTCGCCGTTAGAAAAGAAAACCCGTGTTGTTTCGTCAAATCCTGAGCCATCGATTTGGATTTCGACAGAGGAATTGGCAATTGCGATGTTGGGTGCAATGTTTTCGTATTGAATATCCTGTGTGTAGCAGAAACCTTTTTCGAGTGTGAGCTTTGTATCACCATTTTCGAAGGTGACATCGACGCATCCTTTTTTACCGGCAGGCACGGTTGTTCGGATGACATTTGCATTGACGTATATTTGTTCCGGAGCCTGAATGGAGCCAAAAAAGATGGTGCCAGAATCATCCAGTTTCGTGCCGTGCAGCCGGACTTCATATCCGCCCTGGATATCGCCGGAGGATGGCGTTACCAGTTCGATGGCCGGGACTTCTTCTTCGATGACCTGTCCGCCGCCGGGGTTGGTTCCCGGTTGTTGGGGGTTGTCATCATCGTTTCCGATAATACCGCCGGAGCCTCCGGGGTGTATGATATCATCGCCTTGTGGAGGCGGCTCGACGGGGTCTTCTGGCACAAAGGGTTCGACGGGGGTGTTAGGTTCCGGTTCCTGAACGTATTTGACAAAATCCGATGTATCGATACATCCTGCAGCCAGGAAACAGCAGGCGGCAGCAACGATTAAAAATTTGTAGTTATTCCGATTGTGATGCATCACTCATCCCTCCGAACAGCGGATAGACATGGAATCCTTATAACGTATTTTTAATGATAAAGACAGGGGGGGAGTATTTTTAGTCCATGCTAGGGTACTACTCAGCCGTGGCTCTGTCCCAGGGGGGGGGCGAGTTCTAACTTTGATTGATTTTTGACTGTCGTCCCTTCAGGGCTAAACTGCTTGGGATAATCATCTTTCCCGGGGTTACGCTTGCGCTCCACCCCGGGCTGTACTCTTCTCGCCCTTTCAGGGCTTAGACCAAGCAATCATCCAGTTTTTTGTGATTTACATAAAGTCAAGCAGTTTTAGAACTCGACAGCCCTGGCCGGGGCTCTGTTCCGGCTGAATTGTTACCGTTCTTTTTTTTTGTGTGTGCATTCTTGACGAGGGTTATTCCTTTGAATAAATATTAGAATAATTTTGTGTGCTGTCAGGCACCCTATACCTCAGGTGTAATTCGCAAAAATAAGGAGAAAAAGATATTATGACGAAGAAAGCGCGCTTTTTGACATTGGTTTGTGCGTTGGCTGGTTGTTTTGCCCTTTATGGCTGCAGCGATGATAAGAACAAGGATCAGGATAATCCCGGTCCGTCAGATGCTGAATGTCAGCAGGATGCGGATTGTGCATCGAATGCGGAGGGCAAAACAGAGTGCGATGTTGAGAATCATGTCTGCGTAAAGCCGACTGTTGTCGAGACCTGCGGCAATGGCGCGTTGGATGATGGTGAACAATGCGATGGCGTTCAGATCGCATCTGATCTTTCTTTGGACTGTGGTGAGAATAAGAAGCAGAAAGAAAGCCTGACCTGCGATGTCAAAACGTGCAAGATCGATTTGTCGGCTTCCTGTGAGCTCGATCCGGATAAGGCGGAATGTCTGGATGATTCAATGTGCGCCGATAAAGGTGACAAGACCAAATGCGACTTAGACAAGGGCGTCTGTGTGGAGCCGACCATTGTGACGCCTCCGGGGCCGGGCGAATACAGCGAATGTGAATATCCGGATGAGGATGGCGATGGCATTTCGGATGAGATTGAAGGCAAAGAGGAAAACCGCGACACGGATAATGACACCATTCCTGACTATCAAGATCCCGACAGCGATAATGACACGATTCCCGATAGTTTAGAAGGCGGTACGAACGGATGCTCCGGCGAAACTCCTAAATCCAGTGGTATTGGTGATCCGGACTATGTGAATTCCGATATCGATGGTAATGGTATACTCGATGGCATAGAGTGCTGCGGTTCGGATGCGGCTTGCAAAGCAGGTTTGGAATCTGGCGGTGAGTTCACCTGTATTGATACCGACGTCGATGGTGTGCCGGATTATATGGATGACGACAATGATGGCGACGGCATTTTGGATTTGGTCGAAATAGAGAGTGAGTCCGCCGACTGCGATGGTGATGGTGTGATCGACCCCAAGGGCGATGCCGATTCACCGTTTGATTGTGATAAAGATGGCGTTCCTGACTATATGGATGTCGACAGTGATGGGGATGGCATTTTGGATGCTGTCGAGCTGGATGGGAAAAATAATGCCGAATTTATGACGCGTTACCTGACAGATTCCGATGGCGATACCCTTTTGGACGGCGATGAAGTCGTAAAAGATGCGCATGGTGCCAAGTACGTTTGCGATGTCACGGGTGCCCGCATGACGCAGGATGGACATGACCTCGTTGAAAAAGCGGATGACAAGCAGATCGGCTACTATGATGAGAATGGCGATTTCGTGAGCGCCGGTTTGCCCGAAGATACCAAGTACTATTATGAACCCATTTCGGGCTGTGCGGATACCGAGTGTAAGAATACAATTTATTGCTACGTGAGCAAGGACTGCGACCGCGACGGTCTGGGCGACGAAAAGGAAGTCCTTTGCGTTATCGGTGAAGACGTTTTCTGGTCAGGTACTAAAGCCGATGCCGATGGCGATGAGTATATGGATGCATCGGAATATGCTGTCTATGACTATGCCAGAAAAAATGAAGTTACGTCCGTCACAGTTGGCGATAATACTTATCCCGTTAATACTGCTGCCGATTTGATTTGTAATCCGAATGTCGGTGTGACAAACATCATCGACTTCTATTTCGAATTGCCATTTGTCAGCGACGAATATATTGCACAGACCATCGCCGATTCTAAAAAAGCTGCAGAGGAACACCCGGAACAGGAGATCGATGTCATTGAGGATGCGGATGAGTTCTGGGAAAAGAATCCTGACAGACTGCCAAAGGATGACTCCCTCATCTTTAAGCCGGCTGTTTCGAAACTCGACCTCGTCATCAATGTCGATACGACTTCTTCGATGACCGAAGCCATTAAGAGTGTTCATGATAATGTTGGTGATCTGATTAAAAATGTCCAGGCACAAGTCGCTGATACGGGATTTGCTCTGACCAACTTTGACGACTTCCCCATTAGTGGTTATGGATCGGGTGGTGACCTTCCTTTCCGCCTCCTGGGGCCTGTTTCGACCGATCCTGAAAAGGTTAAAAAATATACAGAAAGAGCTGACTTTAAAGTCCGCAATGGTGGTGACCTCCCTGAAGCAGGCGCAGAATCCTTGTGGCAGATTGCTACTGGTGAGGGAATTCAGTGGAGTACGGGTAGTGTAGATGTTCGTACAAATCTCATGAATACCTGGGGCGGCGTTGACTTTAGACCAGAGACACTTCCTGTTGTTGTCCATATTACAGATGCACCTTCGCACGACATTTCTACGAGTTACAACGCCTTTAGCGAAAATATTGCCTATACACCGGCAGATGTAACAGCGCCGCATTATTCGGATGTTCTCATTCCGAAACTCAAGGAATTGGGTATCCGCGTCATAACCTTGTATGTCGGTCATCAGGATGCCAACAAATACAATCAGATGTTCACATGGGCTAAGGAATCGGATGCCATTGTTCCGCTTTGCGCCTTTAATAAGATGGAAAATGGTGAAAAAGTTGAAGCTGAATTGTGCAATCTTGGTTCACCGCAGTGTATTGATGTTGCAGAAGGTCAGCCTGGTTATTGTGCCAATGAAAAGGGTGAAAAACTTATTGAAACAGGAACGCACTCTCTTGAACCGATTGTAAATGGTGAAAGTAAACAGTGTGTATTGTTCTATAAGGGTGAACAGAAGGATACAATAACATATATCAATCAAGGTGTGGATGCCATCGTCAAATACGGTACTTATGATGTATCGACTGTTGTGCGCGGTGAACCTATTCTTGGGATTGTCGATAAGGATGGAAATGAGGTCGAAGTAGATACATCTTGCTTTATTCAAAAAGTCGAGGCTAAAAACTATATCGCTCCGCCTGAATGGCCAGAGAGCGAATGCAATCCCAAAGCAACTCCCCAAGTTGTGGGCGAGTCCGAGTACAACAATGGATTTTCTAATTTTGCGCCTGGTACCTCTAATCCGGAGATTAGAGAAGGTGCCAAGCTTGAATTCCAGGTCGTTGCTCAAAACTTCGACTGTGTTCCCCAAACCGAAGAAGTTCAGGTGTTCAAAGCTTACATCGATGTCGTCAATCCGACGACGGGACTTGTATTCGGTACACGTGAAGTTTCCATCATCGTTCCTGCCAAGCCCGTCGAAGCAGGAGAAGAAGTCAACTAATTTCTGTTGAATAACAAAGCAATTGAAATATGGAAATCTCATCCATGCAGATGGCATTATGGATGAGATTTTCATTTAAAAATACATACGATTGCTCAGAATCGCCAAAAAAGGCGAAGGGAAGAATTTGGATATGACAGATAAAACGCGATTCCTCATTTTTATAAGTTTATTGGCTGGCGGTATGGCCTCCTATGGCTGTTCTGATGACTATTTTGTGGCTCAGACTCATAATCCAGTTGTTAAAACAACAGAATGCTCTACCAATGCCGATTGCGCCGACAAAGGCGACAGGACAGAATGCAGCGCCGAAGGCGTTTGTGTTGTTCCGACAATCACGAAGGAATGCACGACGAATGATGATTGTGTCGACAAAGGCGACAAGACCGAATGCAGCGCCGAAGGCGTATGCGTCGCGCCGCCCGAATGCACGACGGATGACGACTGCGCCGACAAAGGCGACAAGACCAAATGCAACGAAGGCGTCTGCGTCGAGCCGTCCAAATGCGATAATGGCGAACTGGACGAGGGTGAGGAATGCGATGGCATTCTGATTGCCGATAATATCGATGTAAAATGCGACGAAGGCAAACAGCTCGTCGATACACCCGTGTGCCTTGCCGGTACATGCAAGATCGACACGACGCAGTCGTGCGTGGAAGTATCCCAGATCGAGTGCGCCACAGATGAAGATTGCGCTGGCATGGAAGATGGCAAGACCAAATGCGATGTAGACAACCGCGTTTGTGTCGTTCCACCTGAGTGCGAAACCAATGACGACTGCGCCGATAAGGAAGATGGCAAGACCAAATGCGATGTAGACAACCACGTTTGTGTCGTTCCACCCGAGTGCGAAACCGATGACGACTGCGCAGATAAGGAAGATGGCAGGACCAAATGCGATGTAGACAACCATGTTTGTATCGTTCCGCCCGAGTGTGAGTCACATGCAGATTGTGAAGACAAAGAGGATGGCCGCATTAAGTGCGATGTTGCCACACAGAAATGTTATACCCCCGAGTGCATCGACGCCGAAGGTTGTTTGGATAACACCGAAGGCAAAATCGCCTGTGATATCGAAAATGGTTTCTGCGTAGAGTGCATTTCGGACAATGAATGTGCCAATAACAACGAAGGCAAGTCCAAATGCGATACGGCCAGCCACGTTTGTGTGGTACCGCCCGAGTGCGAAACCGATGATGACTGTGCGAACAAAGAAGACAACAAGATCAAGTGCGATGTTGCCACACAGACCTGCTATGCCCCCGAGTGCGTCACAGACGAACAGTGTGTCGAACGCACGGATGGCAAGACCAAATGTGATGTCGCGAACAACGTCTGCGTCGAACCGCCCGAGTGCGTATCGAACGATGAATGCGCAGAACGCACGGATGGCAAGACACAGTGCGACACTTCGATTAGCAAATGCGTCGTGCCACTCGATTGCGGCAGCGATACCGATTGCGCCGGACGCGAGGATGGCAGGACCCAGTGTGATACAACCAAAAATATGTGCGTTCTGCCTGGTGGTTGTAAGACCGACGCCGATTGTGCCGCAAATACAGACGGCAATACCCAGTGCAATGTGGCGAGCGGCACTTGCGTAAAACCCGCAGTTTCTTACAAAGAATGCAAGCATCCCGACGAGGATGGCGACGGCATTTCGGACGAAATCGAGGGCAAAGCCGAATACCGCGATACCGACCACGACGGCATTCCCGATTATCAGGATCCGGACAGCGACGGCGATACGATTCCCGATAGCATCGAAGGCGGAACCAACGGCTGTTCGAGTGCCCAGCCCATCGACTCGGATATGGACGGCAAACCGGATTATATCGATCTCGACAGCGACAACAACGGCATTCCCGATTCCGTCGAATGCGGTGGTACGCTCGGCAGCGATGGTCTTTATACCAGCTGCATCGATACTGATGACGATTCTTACGAGGATTTCCGCGATTCGGACAACGATGGCGACTACGTTTCGGACTTGGTCGAAATCGTCGGCATGGTCAATCCCAAAGAGAAAGCCGCACTCGATGCTGCCAACCAGTTCTCGGGTGACTGCAATAATGATGGCATTCCCGATACGCGCGGCACAGCGGATCATCCCATCGACTGTGATGGCAATGACATTCCCGATTTTATGGACCCCGACAGCGACGGCGACGGCATTGCGGACGTCGATGAAGGACAGGGCATTGCCAGCCAGTACTATCCCAAGGGCAAAGATACACCCGAACCAGGCCGCTTCTACTCTCGCTATACGGCGGATGCCGATGGCGACGGTATTCCCGATGCGCTCGAATGCGGCGGCTACGGTTCGACTGCACCCGCTCCGGGTTCCTTCTTTGTGAGCTGTACAGATACCATCGGTAACGGCATTCCCGATTACCTCGAACTTGACAGCGATAACGACGGTTTGAGCGATAAGATTGAAAATAGTATCAACTCGAACTGGACGAAGATAGATACTGACGGCGATGGTGAGGATGACCTCGCCGAGTGGACGGCTGCCGATTTTGCCATCAGCCATGGGCTCTCTATTGTCATCGAATCGAGGACGCCCGATACTGCGCGCGGCGGTACCTGCGAAATCGTTACCACGACGGAAGTTAAGGTGAACAGCCACGATCAGCTCGTCAATGATCCCAAATACGGCGTCAAGGATATCTTCGACTTCTTCTTCTCGCTGCCGCCCGATGCGGCGGAAAAGAACGATACCCTCGTGTTCGTTCCCGCTGTTTCGAAGCTCGATGTTGTGTTCAATATGGATACAACGGGAAGTATGGGAGGTGAGGTTACAAATTTAAGAGAAAAAATAAAAGATTATATTATACCAGAAATTCGAAAACGAGTGAGTAATTCAGGTTTTGGTATTACTCGTTTTGACGATTTCCCAACGAATGGATATGGTTACCATTACCTTAATGGTACTTACTATAACGATGTTCCTTTTATTGTGTATGGTGAAATATCAACAGATGCAGACACCGTGACTGCAAATGCAAATAAATTGTCCACCCATGCTGGTGCTGATGGACCTGAGTCTGGCTATGAGTCGTTATGGCAAATCGTAAAGGGAGATGACACTTCGTATCCACAGGCCAGTTGGGTTTCTTCTGGTGGAAGTAATTATACCTCTGGTGCCTTAAATCACTGTACCCCTGCTAGTGGGTGGGGATGTGTTGGATTTAGAGATAGCTCTTTACCAGTAGTTGTTCATATTACGGATAATCAATCTCATGATACAAACGTTAACCCATATGACACAACTTATGTGAAAAATCCGCATTATAGTGCTGCTGTCCATTCTGCTTACCAGGAAAAAGGTGCTCGTGTATTATCAATCTATCGATCATCGTCACAGCAATCCCAGCTAGTAACCACGTCCCAGCAGACTAATGCCATTGTTCCTGCTTGCGCATTTAAAAAGTCCGATGGTTCTTGGAAATGCGGTGAGAATAAATGTTGCGTGATTGGTATGGGAACCTCTGGAGTTAATACAATTAGTGGCACGGATAATTGTGTATTAAGCTACGCAATATCAAGTGCTAGTAATATGAGTGATACCGTTGTTGATGGTATCGACGCCCTCGTCAAATACGGTACTTACGAGGTTTCTACCGTTACTCATGGTGATCCTGCAGTGACTGCATTCGATACCTCCTGCTTTATTCAGAGGGTTGAAGCCAGCAAATACAATCCACCATGTGCCGAACCCGAAGCATCCTGTAACCCCGAGGCTGTACCTGCAAAAGTTGTTGCAACCACATACAACGATGGTTTCACTAACTTTGCCCCGGGTACTTCCAATGAGCTTTCGGGTGCCGAGCTCGAATTCAAGGTTTATGCACGCAATTACAATGCAACGACAGGCAAGCCTTGTGTCGAGCAAACCGAAACACCCCAGATCTTTACAGCATTTATCGATGTCATCAACCCGACGACGGGACTGAAGTTCGGTACGCGCGAAGTCAAGATCATCGTTCCGGGTAAACTCGAAGGTTTGCAGGTCGATTAATTTGGCGCTCGCCTTGAGACGTGTCACGACACGTCTCTACGGCTCGCCTGAACGCGGCTATCCTTCGGGGCGACCACACGGGGTCGCCCCTACAGGATACGCCGCGTTTTTTTATTTTGGCTGCGATAATATGGGGTAACTGTTCAGCCGGGGCTCTGCCCCGGACTCCGCCAAAGGTCTGAGACCTTTGGAATCCACAATCATTTATTGTTTTTCATCACTTTTCGTAACCCAAGCCAACTTATATCTCAATGGGGCCCTTCCTCGTTATCACTCAGCCAGAGGCTGGTTTTGTTTTTACAAACGGATTTGCTCAGGCCTAACGGCCTTCGCGTTTTTAATTCGTAATGCGTAA
>OCTW013395022.1_pt1 | contig 13463 bp, 12 predicted proteins | sample 1539671 | NCBI WGS metagenome assembly OCTW01 (sample SAMN02144230, study PRJEB22623) | gut metagenome | biome: sheep rumen | host: Ovis aries | place: New Zealand | reverse complement strand
TTGATAATTTAGTTGGATTATTAGATGGATATTTTGTTCAAAATGCACATCATTTAAATGTTAATGTTTTAAATCGCGAAATGTTAGAAGATGCGATGGAAAATCCTGAAAAATATCCTTTGCTTACAATAAGAGTTTCTGGATATTCTGTAAGATTTAATAGACTTACAAGAAAACAACAAGAAGAAGTTATTTCTAGAACATTCCATGAAAAAATGTAAAGGTAGTATAGCAAGTATTGAATCCTTTGGACTAGTTGATGGTCCAGGGATTCGTACTGTTGTTTTTTTTAATGGCTGCAAATTAAGGTGTTTATTTTGCCATAATCCAGAAATGTTTCATTTACAAAAATTTAATTATACGCCTGAAGAATTGTTTAGTAAGATTATTCGAAATAAACCTTATTTTAAAAGAAATAATGGTGGAGTAACTTTTTCAGGTGGTGAACCATTGTTGCAAGTTGATTTTTTAATAGAAATTTCTAAATTATTAAAAAAAGATGGTATTCATATTGCTTTAGATACTGCTGGAGTTGGTATTGGAAAGTATGAAGAATTATTAGAATATATAGATTTGGTAATTTTTGATATAAAAGCTACTCATGAAGAATTATATAATTATATAACTGGATATCATATTGCTGAATCTTTAAAATTTTTGAATATTTGTCAACGTTTAAATAAAAAGATGTGGATTAGACAGGTAATTATTCCTGGTATTAATGATAATGAAGAATATGTTAATTTATTATTTGATTTTATTAAACCGTTAAAAAATGTTGAAAAAATTGAATTTTTACCATATCATACTATGGCTATTGATAAATATAAAAAATTAGGTTTATCATATAAGCTTGATGGTGTTTTAGATATGGATATTGAAAAATGTAAAAAATTGGAAAATATGTTAAAATCTAAATTTTAACAAATAAATGCTTTTTATTGACAATTTATTTTTTATAATGTAAAATTATACTTGTAATTGTTTTAGAAGCGTTTTGGAGTTGTACTCAAGAGGCTGAAGAGGCGCCCCTGCTAAGGGTGTAGGTCGGGTAACTGGCGCGAGGGTTCAAATCCCTCCAACTCCGCCATTAGTGATTAATTCGTCAATTATTGACGTTTTTTTTTGTAAATATATTCTATTTGACTTGAAAAAATTGGAAAAAAATGATAAATATTATATAGGGTAGTTGAATTGTAGCCCTCAGCTACTTGATTATCTTTATTAGGAAGGATGAATATAATGGATAGAAGAATTTCGACTGACGAAATGATTAATATTGGAAGACAATTAATTAATAATGCAGATGAATTACATGCATTATTAAATAAAATTGCAAATATTAACGATATTGTTACTTCGGCATCTACTTGGGCAGGACCATCTGCTACAAAATATGCTGACATTATTGCTCAACAAGTTCCAACTATGAATTTGTTAGCAAATACTATTGAAGGTTGCGGAAGTTATTTAGTAAAAGCGGCTAATTATTATGCTCAAACTGAACAAAATCTTGCTGATTCAATGGGTAGTAATTATTAATTCTTAAAGAAAGGTGATAATAAATGAATTTAGAGACTAAATATGCTGAATTAGAAGCACAATCTTCTGAATTAAAGAGCGCTGCTCAAAGAATGGAAGATATTTTAAGCTCAGTAAAAGCTAATTTAAATGGTGTTGGAAATGTTTGGCAAAGTGAAGCTGGAGCAGAAGCTGTTGAAATGTTTAATAAACTATCTGGTAGTTTTCAAAAATTTATTGATGCTATTGTAGATCGTTCTACTACAATTGATAATATTGTTAGCAATTACAGACAAACAGATCGTACAGTTCAAAATATGGCTCAAGAATAAAAATCTAATTTAATTAGATTTTTTTTTGTTTAATATTGATTTTTGTTATGTTTTTTCGTATAATCATTATAGTATATGACAATGTAAATACGAGGTGTTTTATGCAAAATGGTAATTATGAAAATGATAATATTTCCCAAAAAATTGATACAGTTGTTTATTCTTCTGATGAGTTATTTCCTTTGGGTGTTGGAGAAAATAAACAATTTGCTAATTTTAGTTCAAATAGAACATTGACTGGTTTAGATCAAATTAATAGGTCAATAAATAATGTTACTAATGCTTCTAATAAAAAAAATTTAGGTGATTTTTTTAATAATTTTGAAGATGAAAGAAATATTCCTAATGTTAATTTTAGCAAATATACTGGCATTTTACATGGTAATACTACTTCAAATGATGAAACTTTATTATCAAATGGAAAAATAAGTATTGATAATAAAAAGTATTCTGTTCTTGAAAATTCTAAATTTAATTTTTCTGATGGTACAATTAGTGAATCTGATTATAATAATTTAGTCTATAGGATTGCTTCTGATATGGGATTGTCAGATGATGAAAAATATTATAGTTATGATGATGCTTTGGGAATAGCATCTACGTATTTTAATCGATTAGAGAGTAGACAATTTGTTTCACCAAATAATATGTATGGTAATACATTAACTGGTATTTTATATGAAGAAAATAAAATAGTTCCAAGTAATGTTTTGCTTGATAAAAATAAGGTTGAAATTGCTAGGTGTGTTGTTGATGATTTAATGCAAGGTGTTAGAAATATAGGTAGTAATACTTTTTATTATGTAAGTAATGGAACTTATAATGGTTTTTCCCAAACAAGAGGTGGAACTACAAATTAGGAGGAATATATGAATAAGAATATAATAAATATATCAAAAGTTGATAGCTTATATAAAGAAATTGATGATTACATTTTTAACTTACAAAATGATATTAATAAAATTAATGAATTAGTTGAGGTGTTAGCTGCTAATTTTATTGATGAAAAGCAAAAAAAAATTTATTCTGAAATTTTAGATAGAAATATTGTTGATATTTTAAATGATATTGAAAAAATGAAAAATTTGAATCTTGTTTTGAAAAAAATAAAGAATGCATATTTAAGCATGGAAAATGATTTTTCAGCAAAACCAATTATTGAAAGTGGATTAAATTAATATGAGCAATGATAATGAAAAAGTTTATTTTGAGTATGTGACTAAGTTTGGTGATACGTTGGATTCAATTGCTATAAAAAATGGATTGAATTCAAATTTTATTTTGAAGTTTAATTCAAATTTAAATCCAAATAATATTCCTATAGGTCAAATTATAAATATACCAATTATTTTTATGGATGATATTCTTGGTACAAATTATTTTAAATATAGGTTGGATAATAATGAAAAAATTGCTGAAATAGCTTCTAAGTTTGGTATTTCTATAAATGAGCTTTATGATTTTAATAATATTAATAAAGATGAGTTAGAGATGAATAGTGTGTTAAAAATTCCTTTTTATGGTCAAATTCAATCTCTTGAAAATTCTTCTTATTTGGTTTATACAGTAAAGGATGGAGATACTTTGCTATCTATAGCAAGTGAATATGGAATTACTGTTGATGAATTGATGAATTATAATAAAATGCAAGAAAAGAAAATATTTTTAGGCATGAATCTTAAAGTTCCAATAACTAATGATTCTTCAGATAAGTATTTTGAATATGTTGTAAGACAAAATGATAGTTTAAAGCAAATTGCTGAAAATTATGGCTTTGATGAGTCTGAATTGATGATTTATAATGAGTTATTAACTAATGTTGTAGAAGCAGGAATGGTTATTAGAATTCCTGTAAAATAGGGGAGATAATATGGCTAGTAAGAATAATAATAAATTGTTGATTGTGTTATATATTCCAACGGTAGAAAAAGAATATAGTGTTTTTGTTCCTGTTGGAAAAACGATAGGTGCGATTAAGACATATATTTGTGATATAGTTAGTGAATTATCTGAACAAGAGTTGACAAATAAGATGTATTTGTATGATAAAGATGCAAAAACTTTATATGATGATAATCAACTTTTAAAGAATACGAGTATAAAAAATGGCTCAAGATTAATATTAATGTAGGTGATAATATGGAAATTTTAAAATTAAATTATGAAAAGACAATGGATGTTTTAAATGAAATTACAAGTTATTTGAAGTCAAATGCAGTTTCTTTGGAACAATTAATATCTTCTATTTCTTCTATTGATGATGGTGGAGCTTGGAATTGCCCTAATGCTTCTTTGTTAAAAGATTATGAGCTAAAAAGATGTAAGGAATTAGTAAAACATTTTGAAATGCTTAGTGATAATTTTGATAGAATAAATAATAATCTTAATTCTTATAATTCTGTTGAAAAGAAATTAATAAATGAATTGGATGCAAATTAGATTGAGGTAATTTATGAAATACGAAACAGTAAATGTAATAAATAGTAGAGTTAACTTATTTGAAATAAGGGAAGAATTAAGAAATTTTATTGAATATATTCAAAATAAATTTATAAGTGAAATTGATAATAATATTTGGAAAAGCCCATCTAGAGAAAAATTAGTTGAAAGTTTTAAAATATTACTTGATGAATTAAATAAATATTATATTTGCAATGAAAATGCTATTAACAATTTGAGTGATATTGAAAGAATAAAAAAATTATTAGAAATGAATAAGCAATTAGAAGAAGAAAACATGAGGCTTGAAATGAGTACTAATCCAGCAGATAAGTTAAAATTGTCTTCTAATAAAGAGAAAATAAATGAAAATAACAATAATGTTAATTTAATTGAAATGAAAATTAGAAAGGATTGGGAATAAATTTATGCTTTTAGATGAATTTATGATTGATGATGTTGTTGATGAGTATTATAATGATTTTACTCTTGAAAGTAGAAAAATTTCTAATTTAAGAGAAAAATTTCAAAATAAATTTATCGTTGAGTCAAGTGATGAACTTGTAACTTTGATAAATACTAAGATGTGTGAAAAATTAGAAAAAATTGCTTATGATTATTCTAAAATTGAAAAATGGTGGCATGATTATATGGATGCTGAGAATGATTTGAAAAAAGGGTTTTATGGGAGTGTTCATACAAGTGAATATTTTAATTCTGATTTAGAAGAGGCTAAAAAGATATTAAGTGAAAATATAGAATAAAAAGGATTTGAGGATTATGTTTATATATTTAATTAAAAATGATTCTATTAATAGTTTTACTTTGCCAAAGAAAGTGTATGGTATTTATTGGATTTCTGATATCCTTAGTAATGGTGTTGAAAAGGAATTAATTAGTATATCTGCAGAAGGTGATAAATGGATTTTGACAAGTAATACTGATGTGTATATTGTAGAAAATAAGGTATCTGTTAATTCTAAAGAAATTAAACCTTATACTTTTTATGCTATTTATAATAAATTTAATAAAGAAATGAATTTTATCTATGCAACTCCTTTGTATGATAATTCATTTACTCGCTATAAACTAAATAAGAAATGTAATAGTTTATTAATAGGTAAATCAGAAAAATGTGATATTGTCATTAAAAATGATAGTGTTTCTGATGTAGTTGCTGAATTTCGAATAGGTGAAAATTTTATTGTTCATGATAATGGTACAAGGTCTGGCATTTATTTAAATAAAAAGAGAGTGCAAGAAGATACTATAATTAATTCAGGAGATAGTTTATTTGTAAGTGGTGTAAGGATTATAGTAGTTATTTTTGATGGAGAATATATTATAATGATAAATAATCCTTTAGATAGTTTAAAAATAAATAGTAAAAATATGGAAAAACTTTTAGAGGAAGTAAATGACCATGTTTTTGATACTACTACAGATAATGATGCAATGGTATATAGTGATGATAGTTATTTTAATAAGAAACCGCGTTTTAAGGAATCTATTAATCCTTTAAATGTAGTTATAGATGCTCCTCCTGCTAAGCAACAAAAGTCTGATATGCCTGCAATTTTAATATATGGGCCGATGTTTACTAGTGCTGCAATGTCTGTTCTTTATGCTTATATGACAATTCGTAACTTAGTAAATGCTTCATGGGCTGCTGCATGGCCTAATTTGACTGTTTGTCTTTTATCTTTAATGGCTACTTTATTTTGGCCTTTGATTATTGGAAAATATACTAAGTATAGGATGAAAAAAGAAGAGAGGATTAGGTCTGAAAAATATAATAAATATTTAAAGGAAATTTTAGATAATATAAATCAAAATGCTGCTATTCAAACTCAAATTATGTTGTCTAATTCACCAGATATTGATGAATGTAAAAGTGCAATTGAGACTAGAAATCAAAATTTTTGGAATAGAAGAATTGAAGATTCTGATTTTTTAACTGTTAATTTGGGTAAAGGCGAAGTAAATATGCAGATTAATATTAAAGTACCTGAAATGCATTTTTCTTTGGTTGATGATGACTTATTAGAGAAAGCTTCTAAATTTGGAAATGAAATGCCAATTTTGAAAGATGTTCCAATTTCTTATAATTTTAGAGATGTTAAGATTACAGCAACAATTGGGGACTATTCTATAAATAAATTTTTTACAGATAATATTATTTTTCAAATGTGTGCATTACATAGTTATGATGATTTAAAAATTGTATTGCTTACAAGTGAATATAGAGATAAATCAAAATGTTGGGATTATTTAAAAGTTTTACCTCATTGTTGGGATGATGAAAAAAATATAAGATTTTTTGCATCTACTAAAGATGAAATTCGTGAAATTTGTTATTATTTGGATAATAAATTAACTCAAAGACTAGAAGATAAATCTCAAAAGAATAGTGCTCGTTTACCTTTTTATTTGATTATTACTGATGATTATAAGAGTATAAGAAATTTTGATTTTATAAAGAAATTTAGTGACTTAGATTCTAATATGGGATTTAGTTTGTTTATTATCAATGATAGAATTTATGATTTACCAGCACAATGTGATACATTTATTAATGTTAATAAAAATCAATCTGAAATTTTTAAAAATATTTTGAATGCTGAAGTAAAAAAATTCCAAATTGATTTTAGTAAAAAAGTTGATTTATATTATTATAGTAAAATAATGGCTAATGTACCAATTTTGTTAAATAATAGTAATGGTAGCTTGGTAGATAAGATTGGTTTTTTGGAGTTATACGAAGTTGGTAAAATTGAACAATTAAATATATTAAATAGATGGCGTGATTCTAATCCTATGCTTTCGCTTCAAGCATTAGTTGGTATTGGACAAGGTGGAGAAAAAATAAATATAGATTTGCATGAAAAGTTTCATGGTCCACATGGTTTAATAGCAGGTATGACTGGTAGTGGAAAGTCTGAATTTATTGCTACTTATATTCTTTCTTTGGCTATTAATTATCATCCTTATGAGGTTCAATTTGTGTTGATTGATTATAAAGGTGGAGGACTTACTGGTATTTTTGAAAATAATGTAACAGGTGTTAAACTTCCACATCTTGTTGGAACAATAACTAACTTAGATGAAAATGAGATTGCTAGATGTTTAGCTTCTTTTGAAGCAGAGTTAAAGCGTCGTCAACGTATTTTTGGTGAGGTACGTGAAAAACTTGGTGATAGTGTTATTGATATATATAAATATCAGCAATTATATCGTGATGGTGTTTTAAATGTTCCAATGTCTCATTTATTTATAATTTCAGATGAGTTTGCTGAGTTAAAAGCTCAACAACCTGAATTTTTACAACAATTGATTAGTATTTCACGTATAGGACGTAGTTTAGGTATTCATTTAATTCTTGCTACACAAAAGCCTAGTGGAGTTGTTGATAATCAAATATGGAGTAACTCTAGATTTAGAGTATGTTTGAGGGTACAAGAAAAGGCGGATAGTAATGAAGTTATTAAATGCCCTGATGCTGCATTTTTAAAAAATGCTGGTAGATTTTATTTTCAAGTTGGTTATAATGAAGTTTTTGTATTGGGGCAAGCTGCTTGGGGTGGAAAAAAATATGTTCCTGTTGAAAAAATTAAAGCAAAAGCTGACAATTCTATTGAATTTGTTGATAACATTGGTTATAGTTTGAAAAAAGTTGATATTGATAAAGCAAATGCTGATGATAAGAATTATGGTGAAGAAATTAAGAATATTGTTCAGTATTTAAATCAAATTGCTATGCAAGAAGATATAAAAACGTCTAATTTATGGCTTGATAAGATCCCTGAATATATTAATATAGATGATTTGAAGAAAAAATATGATTATATTAAAGAAGATTTCTTCTTAGATATTCCTATTGGTGAATATGATGTTCCATATAAACAAAAACAATATTTATTAACTGTTCCTTTTTCGAAAGAGGGAAATGTACTTGTATATGGTTCTACTGGTAGTGGTAAAGAAAACTTTATTACTACAATGTTATATTCTGCAGTTACTGATTATATACCTGATGAGTTAATATGTTATATTATTGATTGTGGAACTCAATCACTTAATGTTTTTAATGATATTCCTCATATTGGTGATATTATTCCATCTGATAATAATGAAAAGGTTACTAATTTATATAAATTTTTGTTCTATATGTTAAATGAAAGAAAAAATTTATTTGAAAAATATAATGGAGATTATGATGTTTATTGTAAAACGAGTGGATCAACTGTTCCTAGTGTTTTAGTTATTATAAATAATTATGATTCGTATATAGAATTATATTCTAATTTTGATGAAACATTAATTCAACTTACTCGTGAGGGTCCAAAGTTTGGTATTTATTTTGTTATTACTGTTTCAAATCAAAGTTTAATTAAAAATAAATTACAACAAAACTTTAAATTATCATATGTATTACAACAGACTAATGTTGCGGATTATTCAAATATTTTAGGTAATGTTAATAAGAAGTATCCTTCTAAAATATTTGGACGTGGTATTGTACGCATAGGTGATATTTTTGAATTTCAAACAGCTATGGTTTCTGAACAAAGTATGATTACTGCTCAAATTGAAAAAATTAAACCTGTTTTAATTAGAACTAGTAGACTTAGTGCAGTAAAGATTCCTGTTTTACCAAAAGTTGTTAAAAGAAGTGATATTGATACTAGAATTACAATGGATGGTTCATTTGTTGTAGGAATTGAAAAACAATCATTAAATATTATGAAATTTGATTTAAAAAATAGTTTTGTAAATTTATTTTTATCATATGATTTATCATTCTTTTCAAGATTTTTAGAACCTTTCTTTAATCAGATAGTATTTAGTAATTATTATGATTTATCTGTTATTAATTCAGAATCGATAGAATGTAGTGGTAATGGGTATAATTTATTTACTGAAAATTTTGAGTCAATTGCAGTTGATTTGATTAATTTTATTAATGAAAAAAATCAAATTTATATTGAAAATAACTATAGTAAGCTTGTGTTTGAAGGTCAAAAACCATTATTGTATGTTATTATAGGTATTGATGGATTTATGAGTAAGTTAAGTTTAGATGTAAGAAATGAGTTTACTAAAGCTTTAGAAATTGGAAAAGATTTAGGTATTATTAATTTCTGTATTATTGATACTGTTGATAAAGTTAAAAAATATGAATTTGAATCATGGTATAAAAATGTTGTAAATAATACTCGTGGTTTATTCTTTGGTAATGGATTGTTAGATCAGATGAGTATTAAACTTACAAAGAATGATCGTGAATTTAGAGCTGATATTCCGTTTAATTTTTGCTATATAATTAATCATGGAAGACCAGAGCTTGTTAAATATGTTGAGGAATTTAATTTAGATTAATTTCTATTTAGGAGATGAAAGCTGTCATCTCTTTTATTTTGATCAAAATATATTTATTGAAATAATTTATTTTTTTTGTTAAACTATTGTTAGATTATAGAGAAGGTGCATTTTATGAAAGAAAAGTTTCTTGAACTTTTAAATTCTAGGAATAGGTTAATTGATTTTCATAATTTTATAAAAGATAGAAATTATGAGGGGATATTTAATGAATATGGAAAAAGTATTTATCAGTTATTTGCTCCTTATGAATATCAAAGAGATGATATTAAACGTCTTTTAAAAAATAATGATTTTGAAAATTTAAGGCAAAAGTATGGTAATTTATATCATGTCAAAGTAAGTGCTTTTAATAATTTTGAAAAATTAAAGAATAATGTTGAAAAGTTAAAATTAGACAAGAATGTGAATTTAAAAATTTCTGCAATAGGTTTATCATCTTTGATGTTACTTTCTACTGCATGTAGTAATCAAAGAGAAAATGTTAATAATGATGGATATGTTTCTACTGTTACTGCTGCTACAATTAATGAAAAAGATGGTATAAGTGAGAGTGTTGCTGAGAATGTTATTACAGAAACCAATACAACTGTTGAAACAACAATTACATCGCCAGAAACAAGTATTGAAACAACAATTACATCTCCAGAAACAAGTATTGAAACAACAACTACATCGCCAGAAACAAGTATTGAAACAACAATTACATCTCCAGAAACAAGTATTGAAACAACAACTACATCGCCAGAAACAACTATTGAGGATTTGGTTCCAGTATTTGAACTTAAGGATGCCTCTAGGATAGAAGAAGATAATAATTTATCGACTAATGAGATAACTAATTATAATTTATTTTTAGACTCAAAGGATTATTTTGAAAATAATGATAAAATTGATAATATTTTACAATTAGAAAATGCGCATACTTTAGATCCAAATACGGTTATTTATTATGATATGCCATTTCTTGCTGGTATTTCTTTATATAATCAAGATGTTGCAAATGAAAATTTAACACGTTATCAAGATTATTTGAATGAATATAATACTCATTTAGAAAATTATTCTGAATATATTAGATCGTTAGATTTAAATGATTTAGATACTATTGCTAAAGTTATGGATGATATTTGGTCATCTGTTGAAGATGGTTTTTGTTATGCAGATGGAACTAAACCTAAATATGATATTTATGGAATGTTTAGGATTGATGTTGATCGTGATGAATCTGCTGTTAAATGTAGAAATTTGGCTGATGATTTTACTGCAAAGATGAATGCTATTAATCCAGAATATGAAGCCATAAATATTATAGTGAATACTGATTCTAAGTATTATTCTAGTGGTAGTTTTGGTGATATTAATGTAAATTTTTCTTCTAATACTGATGATTATGCACTTGATAAATATCTTGATCCTGCTGTTGTTACTACACCAAGTGTAATAGATGATCATGGAAATCAAGCTTCATATCAGATTTATTTATTAGATAACGAACATAATTTGAGTCAAAAAAAATGTTTGATTAATGTTCGTGGTGAAGATCCTAATAATAGAAGTTATGTTGGTGACCATATGGTTTCTATGATTTCTATTAAAGATGAAAATACTCATGAACTTAAATATCACTTGATTGTTGATCCGACAAATGTAAATATTTCTGTTTTAAAGGATGGAAAAATTTATGTTTTATCAAATTATGATTATGAAGGATTAGAATTATCTGCGTGTGGAAATATAATGCATCATTCTTTTGATGATTCTATTGCGATTGCAGATGCTGTTATTGATAGTAGGGCAAGAAGTGAACAGATAAGTGTTGAAACATTAAAAGATTTATATGGTGTAGATGCTTTGAATAAAAGTTTAGCTTCTATAAGAGAAAAGTGTCAAAGTTATGAAGAGTATAAGACAAGATAGTAAAAAAATTAACCTTTATGGTTAATTTTTTTATTTTATATGTTTTATAAAATTTTATTTTTTTTTATATATTGAATTGAAAAATAAATGTTATTATCCAAAAAAAAATAAAATATTTTTTAAATTAAAAGTAGGAGATTATCTATTATTTTATAATAACATTGTTAAAGATTAACTTTACATTATTTTTTTAGTACATTTTTTTATAAAGTTAATTTTTTTATGTATAGATTTTTGTTGTTATTTTTGTTAAAATGTTAATAGTTATAATGAAAAGATTTATGGGTGATTATATGTGTTACGTTTGTGTTCTATCAACTGAAAATTATTTAGAAGGTGTTTTAGTTCTAAATGAAAATTTAAAGCATTTTGATTCTAAATATGAACTTTTATGTTTAATTAATGAGGATTTGCCTAATTATATTTTAACATTATTGGATTATTTTGGTATTAAATATAAAGTTTGTAGTAAAATTAATTTTAAAAATATTAATAAGGAGAATCCTTATTGGATTTATACTTTTGATAAATTAAATGTTTTTTCACTTACTGAGTATAAAAAAATAGTTTATTTAGATACGGATCTTTTAATTCTTAAGAATGTTGATGAATTATTTGATTTTAAACCTCTATCAATGGTTATTGATTATCCTTTTAGGACAGATTTTTTTAATTCTGGAGTTATGGTAATAGAACCAAATATGGATGATTATAATAATTTAAGGTCTTTAGCAATAGAGTATGAAAATAGAGGAAAAAAAGTTTCTGATCAAGATATAATTAATGATTATTTTAAAGGTAAAATTAATGAAATTTCTCAACAATATAATTGTGTTAGAAATGTTTGTGACTATTTAGGAAGTATGTGTTATGATTATATATGTGATAAAGAGTTTGTTAAGTATGGCTTAATTGATTTTCAATTTGATATAGAGAACCCATTTATTTTACACTATATTGGAAAGATAAAACCTTTTATGCTTAATACTTATTATGATGATGATTATTCATATTTTTATTTTTATTTTTTAACTATTGTTAGACGTGAAATAATTAAATTTGCTAATAAGTATTCTAATTATTTGATTTCTATTATTGTTCCTGTTTATAATAAGAGTGAAAAAATTTCTAGATGTTTAGATTCTATTTTAAATCAAACATATAAAAATTTAGAGATTATTATTATTGATGATTGTTCTACTGATAATAGTTATGAGATATGTGATAATTATAGAAAAAGAGATTCAAGAATTAAGTTGTTTAAAAATTCTAGAAATTTGGGTGTTTCAGAGACAAGAAATTTTGGATTAAAAAATATTACAGGTGATTTTGTAGGATTTGTAGATGCTGATGATTTTATTGATAAAAAAATGTATGAGACTTTGATGTTATATTTAAAAAATTATAATATGGATTTTGTTCAGTGTGGATATTATATAAATGAGTCTGATAGAAAAACATCTGAGATAAAAATGCAAAATATTCAAACTCCTTCGGTAATTTTAGATACGTACTTATTAAATGATGTTATTTCTGATGTAGTTTGGGATAAATTATTTAAACGTGAAATATTAGAAGGTCTTTATTTTAATTTGGAATATAAAAAAAATGAAGATAAAGATTATATTTTTCAAGTTATTAAGAGATGTAATAAAATTGGATTTACAGGGGATTTGTTTTATCATTACTTTTATATGGGCGATGGATCTTTAACGGAAAAATTTAATATAGATTATGATTATTGTTTAATTGATCATGTTCATGAAGTTTCTGAGTATTGTTTAGAGAAAAATTGTGATAAAAATCATATTTGGTGTTATATGTTTATTGAATATCAATATTTTATAGGTTGTTTGTCATTATGCGATTACC
>OCTW011430914.1_pt1 | contig 13465 bp, 14 predicted proteins | sample 1539671 | NCBI WGS metagenome assembly OCTW01 (sample SAMN02144230, study PRJEB22623) | gut metagenome | biome: sheep rumen | host: Ovis aries | place: New Zealand | reverse complement strand
AAAATATTTTTATAAATTTAAATATATGATTAAACTAAAATTTCTATATGGATAAATATTTAATTGATAAAAGTTCATCTAAACTATATTTATCTAAAATATTCTCGTTAGATATGGTTTATAATTTGAATAAAGTAATTTATCAAGTAGAACACTTATATTAATTCTTATCCTATTTTATCTAATTCGGAGGTAAAAGGAGAATAAATACATGGACGTAAAAAATTTAGCAATTAAAGTTGCGCCATTTATAATAGCAATACTGCTTGTATGTGCTGTTTTTGCTATAAGAGCCGAAACAGTAAATTTAGGCGTAATAACTAATGAAACACAAAAGGCATTATACCAAGATGATAGTGGATTACCTTACTTCACAGAGTTGGACTCTTATTATAATTATCGTTTAACGGAGAATTATCTTTCAAAGGGACATTTGGGTGATACTGTAGTGAATGGAACTGACTGGGATTCCTATTCAACGTCACCACATGGGCGTGAAGCTAATTATCAACCATTAATCGTAGTATTAGCAGCTAGTGTTTATAACTTTGTTAATATGTTTGGAACTGTATCATTAACTCAAGTAGCTTATTGGCTAGGTCCATTCATAGGATCTTTAGCAGTTCTTCCAGCATTTTTCATAGTAAGAAGAGCTACTGGGAACAATTGGGGTGCTGTTGTAGCTGGATTGATTGCAGGTGCAGCACCAGCATACTTCCAACACACATATGCAGGGTTCTTCGATACAGATATGTTCAACGTACTCTTACCATTGATGATAGTGTTATTCTTAATTGAAAGTGTACGTGCAAGTAAACCAATATTCAAAGTTATTTATGCAGCTCTAGCATCATTATTCTTAGGTCTCTTTTCCATGGCATGGAGTGGGTACACTTACATGGTAATACTCACATTTGGTACATTAATCTTTTATATACCAGCATCATATCTCATGGATAAATTTGATGGTAAAAAAATTGATAATAAACTTGCATGGCTTAAAAATAATCCTATCACTATACCACTTATAGTATTCATAGTACTTTCAGTAATAATATTAGCAATTACTGTTGGTGGAAGTATGTTTGAAAGTGTAACTAGTGTAGTTGGAATGTCCACTAGTTTACAAAGTGCAACTGCAGGTTCTGCATATCCTAACGTATATGTATCTGTAGGTGAAATGCAGATTCCACAAGTTATTGATATAGCAACTCAAAGTGGAGGAGTATTCACAGTACTCTTTGCAATACTTGGTTTTGTTGTATTAGGCTATGCTTTAAGGAAAAAAGCTAAAGTTGTTGAAAAAGTTGAAGAAACTAAAACTGAAGAAAAACCGGCTGTAGAAACTAAAAAGACTAGAAATAGGAGATACACACCTAAAACTAAAAAAGCTGAAGAAATAGTTCAACATCATGAACATAAGTTCATACCAGGTAAATTTGAATGGACTCAAGAAGAAAAAAATAATAATTTATTCTTGTTTGTATTGCTTGTGTTATGGACTGTGGGTATAGCAATAATGTTAACTCAAGGTACTCGTTTCATAGAACAATTTGAAGTACCTATAGCTTTAATGGCTGGTCTTTTTGTCGGAATACTTGTAAATTATCTCAACTTGAAAATTGAATCTTATAGTTATGTTGCAGTAATTGCAGTAGTTCTCGTGTTATTATCAGTTGTAAGTCCATTATATGCAGATCATATTGTTTCATCACAATCTGTTGGTAGTACCAATGATGATATGTATAATACTCTTACTTGGATAAGAGATAACACACCTCAAGATACAGTACTTGCATCCTGGTGGGACTTCGGGCACTTGTTTACACAAGTAGCTCAACGACAAGTAGTTTTCGATGGGGGTTCGCAGAATAACATGCGTGCTTATTGGATAGGTAATTCATTAGCAACATCTAATGAAGATTTATCTGCAGGTATATTGAGAATGTTAGCCAATAGTGGTGAAGATGCTTCTAATACATTAGATATATATACCAATGACACGGCAAAATCTGTTGAAATATTAAATAATATTTTACCTATGGATAGAAATGCAGCTAACACAGCATTAACTACAACATATGGATTAGATCAACAACAAGCTAATTCAGTATTGGATTTAACACACCCTACAAAGACTAAACCAGTTAACTTAATATTAAGTTCAGATATGCTTTCAAAAGCAGCATGGTGGTCTTACTTCGGTACATGGAATTTCCAAAATAAAACTTCAACACACTATTCATATTATCCAGATCAAAGTGCAGTCGAAGAAGTTAATGGTAAACCATTTACCTTAGGTATGACTAATGGTATAATTGGTGTTCAAACTGGATCAGCAAATGAAAATTCATCAGGTATGTCATTTGGATATGTTGATCAAAGTAAACTAAATAAAACTTTAAACATGTCTACACAAGAAGATAAAGAACGTATGTCTAAAGAAATGATTGATGGAACAGGTAATGAAATATTAAAACCACATAAATTGATACTTGTTGAAAATAATCAGATGACAGAAAAAATAGTTAATAATAATAGTAATATGTCTATTATGGCTATTCATCAAAATGATGGTTCTTACTTCACAGTGCTCTTTGATTCATATCTTGAAGATTCAGTATTCACAAAACTATACTTAGAAAGTGGATATAATGTCACAAGATTTAACTTAACTCATTCAGCACCAGGTATAAGTGTATGGAATGTATATGAATATCCAAATGCGGAAGTAGAATCAGCAGTTCAAGCTACTAATCAAACTACATAATTGAGTATATTACTCAATTCTTTTTTTTTAATATTTTTTTTATAATGTTTGCTTATAAAACTATTTTTTTACTAAATTTTGTTTTAAATATTTATAATATAAAAAATAAAGTTATTATCAAACGGAATATAATTTTTTTAGGAGATAATTACTTTGAAAACACTTTTAGATTTAAACAAATCTGTATCAATACCCACAAATTCTTCTTTAGATTTACTATTGGGTGGGGGTATTGAAAAAGGTTGCATAACTCAATTTTATGGAGCCCCGGGTTCAGGTAAAACTAATGTTGCCTTAAAAATTTTATATGAATCAACTAAGGATGGCTCTAAGGCAATATATATGGATACTGAAGGCGGAGTATCTCTTGAAAGAATTCAACAAATAGCGGGATCTGATTTTAATAGAATAGCGGGAAATATTTATTTATTAGAACCAAAATCATTTGATGAACAACAGTTATCTATTAATAATATTGAAAGCTTATTAAAAGAAGATAATTCAATTGATATTTTAATAATCGATTCAATTGTAGCATTATATAGAATTGAAGAGGGTGACCCTTCAGAAATAAATAAAAGATTAGGTCGTGAGATGGCACAGTTATTAGTTTTAAGTAGAACTTATGATATTGCTATTGTCATCACAAATCAAATATATTCACCATTTGATTCTGATGATTTAATTGTTGAGCCTATAGGTGGAACAGTATTAAAATATTGGAGTAAAGTAATTGTAGAAATAGAAAAAGATCCTGTTTCACAGATAAGAACTGCCATATTGCAACGACACAAAACGAAGGCACCTGGACAAAAAATTAATTTTGAAATCACAGATAATGGAATAACATAAGAGAGGTTAATAAAATGGCATACAAAAAAAGACCAAAAAGAATACCGGAAGGATACAATACAGTAAATGAATTTTTTAATGATTTATATAGGAATGAAGATTTAATTTGGATGGGTCAAAATACCAATCATTTACTAAATGATGAACATATTATAGATTCCTTAATCACAGCAGCTAAAAAACGAGATTATTGTAAATATCCTCCACCAGAAGGTCTACCTGAATTAAAAGAATTGATTCTTGAAGATTTAGATTTGGATCCAAAGATGTTTGATATTCAAATCACTGCTAGTGGTACTGAAGCATTATATTTAGCAATAAGTACAACATTACAGCATGTTACAAATACAATTGCTTCAGACCCAGGTTATCTTATAATTAATAACTTTTGTAATAGATTTGGAAATCATGTAAAAGAAATACCAATTTACAATGAAGAATGTGGTTATAAATTAACTCCTCATTTAATAGAAGAAAACATAGATCAAGAAACAAAATTGATTGTATTAATGGATCCTATCAATCCATTAGGAAGTTCTTATTCTAAAGAAGAGATAATTGAAATTGCAGAAATAGCTAAAGAAAATAATATATACGTTTTACATGATATTACTTATAAAGACTTTGCAAGAGATTTCACTTCTATAGCAAAATATGCTCCTGAACACACCATAACTATATTCAGTTTCTCAAAAATATATGGTATGGCTGGTTTAAGGATAGGGGCTGCAATTGCTTCACCGGATTTAGTTAGATTAATGAGATCTGCAGTAATAAATGATTTAGGTACAAATTCTTTAGCTCAAGAAGCAGGTGTTTCAGGACTTAGAAGTAAACATTTATGGATTAATGACTTAAAAGAAACATGTTTCAGAAATCAGGAAATTATTAAAGAAGCTATTGATAATACACCGGGAACATTTTTACCAGTATATCCATCTGATGGAAATATGATGGCAGTAGATGTATCAGGAACAGGATTAACGTCACAAGAAGTATCTGATCATATGTTGAAAAAGGATATTTTTGTCAGAGCTGGTAATTATACCAGTAAACTATTTGGAGATAAATACATAAGAATTAGTTTTTCAATTCCAACAGAACAAGTTGAAAAATTTAGAGAAGAATTCCCAAAAGCAATTAAGGAATTACAGGAAATGAAAGGAATTGAAAAATAATAATAGTAAATGAAGAATTAGTTAATATCTAATCTTCTAATTCTTTTGGATTTACTATTTCTACATCTGAAACTTTCTTAGGTTTTTCTTTATTCGGGATAAATTCTGATTTAGGGACATTTAACAAAACATAATCTCCAATTTCTGAAATTATGTCTGTAGTAATATCAACTGTAACCTTTCTTAAACCAATTTCATTTGTATTGATGGTAACTGAGTTAATAGTATCTTCTTTAAGGTCAATATCTATATCTTGAATTTTACCTACTTCATTTACTTTGCCATCAAGTACTTTTTTACCAATAATTTGTGAAACTTTCATTAAATATTACTCCTATGTTTTTGATATATTGTATTATATTTATTATTATAAAAAACTTTATTATTAGGGTGGTCGTATGGAACAAGCTTGTCGTGTAATAATTGAGGAATCTCTTAAAAAAAATATAAAAACTAAAAAAGAATTAGAAAAGATAAAAATTGAAACTTGTAGGAATTTAAAATTAAGCGGTTTTATGAGCAATTCTAAAATATTACAATACGCAAAACCAGAAGAATTAGAAATATTAAGGCCATTATTAATGAAAAAACCAACAAGAACAATTTCTGGAGTTGCTATTGTTGCTGTAATGTGTCATCCTCATAAATGTCCTCATGGAAGATGTAAATATTGTCCAGAAAGTACTGTTGCCCCGCCAAGTTACACTGGTGAAGAACCAGCAGCTCTTAGAGCACGAATGTTCAATTATGATCCATACATACAAACATTTAACAGGTTATATCAGTTACATAATATTGGTCATCCTATAGATAAAGTAGAACTCATTATTATGGGAGGAACATTTGCTTCTCGTCCAATAGATTATCAAGAATGGTTTGTAAAGCAATGTTTAAGAGCTATGAATGATTTTCCTCAATTAAAATCATCTATTCCAAAGAATCAAAGAGAAATTCATATAAATTCACCTACAGATTTTAGATACATGGAAGATGTTCAAGAAATAAATGAGCATGGAAAAATTAGATGTATTGGTTTAACTTTTGAAACTAGGCCGGATTATGCTAAAATTGAAGATATCAATAGAATGTTAAATTATGGGGTAACACGTGTAGAATTAGGAGTTCAAACATTATATAATTATATTTATAAACGTGTGGATAGAGGTCATAAAATTCAGGATGTTATTCAAGCTAATCAATTATTAAGGGATTCAGCAATCAAAGTAGCTATGCATATGATGCCCGGATTATTTTCAAATAAAAGTAGTGACTTAAACATGTTTAAACGTTTATTCACAGAATCATCTTTTTGTCCAGACATGCTTAAAATATATCCTTGTTTAGTAACGGAAGGTTCAGAATTCTATGAACTATGGAAAAAAGGAGAATATGAACCATATACTTCAGAACAAGCAGTTGATTTAATTGTCAATGTAAAAAAAATATTGCCTAAATGGGTGCGTACAATGCGTATTCAACGTGATATTCCCGCAACCTTAATTGATGCAGGTGTAAAAAAATCAAATCTTGGAGAATTGGTATATAATTGTCTTGAAGAAGAAGATATTCAATGTCAATGTATACGATGTAGAGAAGTAGGTCATAAAATTGCTCATGGTATTGAACCAGATTATAATAATATTGAACTATTAAGAATGGATTATAATGTAACTGGTGGAAAAGAAATATTTTTATCAGTAGAAGATCCAAGTAATGATATTTTAATAGGTTTCACACGATTAAGAATTCCTTCAAAAAATATTTTTAGACCTGAAATCACTAACGATAGTGCATTAATAAGGGAATTGCATGTTTATGGTCAGATGCAAAAAATAGGTCATAATAAGGAAGATTTATGGCAACATAAGGGGTATGGTGCTGAATTATTAAAAGAAGCTGAAAAAATTGCATCACATGAATTTGGTAAAAATAAATTATCAGTAATTAGTGGTATAGGTGTGAGAGATTATTATAGAAAATTAGGTTATTCAAGAGATGGACCGTACATGTCTAAAAAAATATAATTTTTTTTTCTAGGAAAAATAGTATAAATTATTATTAACATACAAATATATAGTTTATGAAAATTTATATTTAATATTCTTTTTTAGGTTGTATTATTTTGGAAATAGAAACTTCTGCAAGATTGCACTTTTCATTAATAGATCTTAATGGGTCAAGTGGGCGTATTGATGGTGGTTTAGGATTAACTCTAGAAGAACCATCATTAATTATTCAATGTACTGAAAATAATTCAGATACTAGAATAACTGGTAAAAATTTTAATCAGAAGCATGCTTTAGAATATACTCATAAAATAAAAGAAGCTAATGAAAAAATGCAAAAATATTTGGGTATAAATAAAAATTATACTTTTAATATTAAAGAAATTTACCCGATACATCAAGGACTAGGCTTAGGAACACAATTGTTATTATCCATAGCTAAACTGGTTGCATCTATGAATGAAGTTGATTTATCAACTGCAAAATTAGCTCAAATAATTGAACGTGGTGGAACTAGTGGAATTGGTGTTGAATCATTTAACAGTGGTGGATTTATTATTGATGGCGGACACAAAATTAATATAAAAAAAGATTTTTTACCATCTTCTGCTTCAAAAGTAGCTCCACCACCGGTAATAGCAAGATATGATTTTCCAGATGATTGGAAAATAATATTGGTCAGGCCTAATATTGATAAAACTATTTCTGGTAAAAAAGAAGTTAATATTTTTCAGGATTATTCTCCAATTTCATTAAATGATGTTGAGAAAATTTCATATTTAATATTAATGAAATTAATGCCTTCTCTTGTGGAAGAGGATATTAATAGTTTTGGGGAAGCAGTTAATACAATACAACATTTAGGTTTTAAAAAGATTGAAAGAAGTTTACAATCAGAAAAGATAAAAAATATAATTAATTGTATGCAAGATAATGGAATTCCCTGTTATGGTATGAGTTCTTTTGGTCCAACGTGTTTTGGAATATCTGAAGGTAATGTTAAACATATCAAAAAAGATTTAAATGATTCTATGGGTAATGATGGGGATGTAATAATTACTAAAGCTAAGAATCATGGTTCAATTATTAGAAAATAGGTGAAATTATGGATAAAATAAAAGGAAAAGTATGGACATTCAGGGATTGTATTGACACTGATGTTATCATAGCAGGTAGATATTTGAGAACATTCAACCCACAAGATCTTGCAGACCATGTAATGGAAGCTGAAGATCCTGATTTTGCACGTAATGTTGAAAAAGGAGATATTATTGTAGGAGGTTGGAATTTTGGTTGTGGTTCATCAAGAGAACAAGCACCTGTTGCAATAAAAACTGCAGGAGTATCTGTTGTAATAGCCAAATCTTTTGCCCGTATATTTTATAGAAATGCAATTAATGTAGGATTACCTGTTATAACAGCAGATATTGAAGTCAATGAAGGAGATATTGTGGAAGTGGATGTTGAAAAAGGTTTAATTAAAAATATATCAACCAATAAGCAGTTCAATATTAAACCTTTTGAGTCAACTATGCTAGATATATTAGAAGATGGGGGTTTAGTAAATCATTATCTAAAAAATAAGGGGGATGGAAACTAATGGTTTGTCCAATGTGTGGTTGTGAAGAATATTCAATATTAAAGAGTAAAGGCAAAAAAATTAAAGATTTAACGGTTCAATGTATTGAATGTAATCATGTGTATCATGAAACAGTAGAAGAACCTCAAGAAATAGAAGTAAGAGTTATAATAAGTGAATTTGAACGTTCATGGAAAACAATAGTTAAATTGTATTCTGATGAATATTTAGAAACTGGTACTTTATTATATATTGATAATATTGATGTTGAAGTCACTTCTATAGAAAATAAAGATGGTATTCGTGAATATGAATGTCCTGTTGTCAATATTAAAACTATCTGGGCTAAATCTTTAGATAGTTTAGCACGTATAGGCTTGTCTATAGATAATCATGGTGAAGTTTTATCACATAAATTGGAAGTTGAACGTGATTTTATTTTCACTATAGGTGATGTTGGTCAGGTAAATGAACATAAATTTAAAATATACGGTTTTAAAACATTAGAACGAAGTATGAAAAAAGGATATGCTTATGCAAAAGTAATTAAAAGGATATATGGTTCTTTACTTCCAACAAATGATAAATCTAGGGTAAAATATGATTTATCAGAGTATGTTGTCAAAACAACAATAAAAGAAAGAAATTATAATTAAGGGATATAATGAAAATTTATTTAGAAACTCACGGATGCACTTATAATCAAGCAGATACTAATTTAATGACTGCTATTCTTGAAGAAGATTATGAAATTGTTGATAATCTTGAAGAGTGTGATGTGGTTATATTAAATACGTGTTATGTTAAACTTCCAACAGAACAAAAAATGATTATGAAAATCAGAAATATTAAAGAAAAATATCCTGAAAAAACTTTAATCATAGCAGGATGTATGGTTGAAGTAGATCCTATAAGATTAAATAAATTTGCACCAGATAACTCATGGATTGGACCTCATAAAATAGACAAAGTATCTGAAATTGTTAAAAAATCAATTAATGGTGAAATAGTTCAAGAATATGGAAAAACAGATATTATAAAAGCAGGACCTAATAAAAAAGTAGAAGATTCAATTATACACATTCTTCAGATAAGTGAAGGATGTAATGGTGGTTGTACTTTCTGTTGTACAAAAGTAGCAAGAGGTAATTTGGTTAGTTATCCTACTAAAGATATTGTAGAAGAAGCTAAAGATGCTTTAAATAAAGGTGCTAAGGAATTACAAGTTACAGCTCAGGATACTGCTTGTTATGGTTCAGATTCTGATGATTCTTTTTCAGATTTATTAAATCAGTTAAGTTCACTTGAAGGTGATTTTCGTATTCGTGTAGGTATGATGCATCCTAAAAGTCTCAAAAATCAGGTTGATGATGTTGTCAAAGCATTTAAAAATAGTGATAAACTATTCAAATTCATTCATCTTCCAATCCAAACAGGTAGTGATAAAGTTTTAAAAGAAATGAATAGAGGAAATACCATCCGTGAATTTGAAGATATAATTAATAAATTTCGTAAAGAAATACCAGATATTTCAATAGCCACGGATATTATAGTAGGATATCCAACAGAAACCGAAGAAGACTTTCAAAAAACTCTAGATTTATTAAAACGAGTTAAACCTGATGTAATTCATGTATCAAGATATATGCATAGGCCTGGAGCTAAATCAAGTTCACTTCAAGCAGTTAATCATAAAGTAATGAAAGATAGATCACATAGATTAAATGAAGTAAAAACACAAGTAATGCTTGAAAAAAATAAACAATATGAAGGAACGGTTCATACAGCTTTAATAACTTCTGAAGGCTCATCTGGGGGATTCACAGGTTATACTGATAACTATAAAAATATTATAATTGATAATGCAACAATAGGTTCTTTTTTAAAAGTCAAAATAATTGAAGGTAAAAGAACTTATTTATTATCTGAAAAAATATAAGAATATATAGAATAAGAATGAATATAATATATGAATAAAAATAATAAAGTGAATGATTATTATGAATTATATAGTATGCCGTAATTGTAAACATTTTTCTCAGGTTAATGCAAACGTTCCATTAAACTTTGATAAATGTGAAAACTGTGGACATACATTAGAATTTGCAGGTGATGAAAGAGAACTACAATTTATTTTAAGAGACATAGAATTACCTAAAGTTTCTTATAATAAAGTGTGTTCTCTCTGTAAATCTGCTAACCCTCGTGAAACTGGGGCTTGTTTATATTGTGGGTCCACTAGTTTCCAATTACAGTATGATTTAAATAGTATCAATAAGTATCAACAATCTTTAAATAATTTGGATGAAAACAATAAAGAATTTATAAAACAGGAAGCAACGGTTAATCAGTCATCAAAGTCTATGGGTTGGATATTCAAAATATTTTCAATTTTCATAGGTTTAATTGATTTTTTACTTTTTGCATCTCTTGGAATTGAATTATTTATAGGTGATGTTAATTTATTATCATCTAATCCTATGGTTTTTGCTCAACAGTATTTTAATCAAATTTTATTGATAACAGTTTGTTCTTTATTAATAGCCGGTATTTTAGCTATTTTCATACTTCCAAAAATGAGTTATAAAAATTCTTTTTTAACATCAGCTATGATTGGTGTTATTATAGGTGTAATAACAGGAATATTATCTAAAAGTTTAATGGTATTTGTAATAGGTGCAATTTTGTTTGGTATTTTAACAGGTATTGGTGGATTAATTGGGGAAGTACTTGTTAGAAAAATAATTCGTAAAATAGGACCAAAAACCTATTAATTAACTTTTTTTTCTATTTTTTTTTTAATTTAATTGAGAATGTGCAGTAATACATTTTCAGACTCTTTTAACAGGATTTTACTAATATTAGGTTTATACTTTGTGATTGGTACTGTTAATTTCTTTAGAATCTTTAATTAAAATATTTTAAATAATATAGTAATATTTTTGTATAATATAATTACTAGAAAAAAATATCATAAAATTAATTTTATAAAAATAGTTAAAATAATAATTTAAAAAAGGTATGCCGTAGGCCGGATTTGAACCAGCGACATCCAGATCTTCAGTCTGGCGTTCTCCCGCTGAACTACTACGGCATTTTACATCTTTTAAGAATATGGGTCGAACGAGATTCGAACTCGCGATCCCCTCCACGTCAAGGAGGTATCATACCTCTAGACCACCGACCCAGAAATATAATTTTCTAAAGACTATATAACTATATTTATGTTTTACTATTTATACTTTTTTATTAATAAATAAATTATAAATATGTATCTGAAAACTTTGAAGATTTTTGAGATTTATGTTTATATTATGCTTCTAAATTCTAATTTCTTGATTAAACAACGCATAAAAATTAACTTGTTAAAACAATTATTATATTTGATGGAAAATATATTTCACTGAATTATTATAAAATGGAATTAAACATATGTTCAGTACTAAAGGTATTACGCTGATGGAATATTAATCTAGGAAGTCTATGATAAAAAAATTCAAATTGAGATCTATTCCAACAGAACACAAAATATATGATATATGAAATTCATCACAAAAGAGTAAGCAAACTTTTACTATTAATTTTGAAAAAAAAATATAAATTTAATTTAATAAATACAATAATATAACATTTAGATATAATAATTAAGTTATGAGGAATAAATATGAGTCTTGATAGTTCTATTGAAATAACATTAAATGAAATACAAAAAGTTATGAATACTAATTCAATTATTGGAAATCCTATTAAAACTAATGAAAAAATAATTATACCTGTTTCCAAAGCAGCTTTAGGTTTTGGTGTTGGTAATGGTAGTTATGAAGGTGGAAATAAAACAGAAATTGGTGGAGCTGGTGGTGGTGGTTCTATTGATCCTGTAGCATTTTTAGTTATTTATACAAATATCCCAGGACCTGATGGTGTACAAGTATTACCTGTTGATGCTATTGATACTCCTTTAGAAGATTTATTGCAAGGGGTTGGTGGAGTAATTTTGAATTTACTTGATAATTCTACAAATCAACCTCAAGAGTTACAAGATGATCAGGGAACTATTGATAAAATAAAAACAAAAATTAAGCCTGAAAAAGATACTGAATAATTTTTTCATATTATTTTATTTTTTTAATATATCTTTGACTAAATACAATACGCATTACATTAAAAATAGGTTTTGGAATAATGATATTCGAATTTTTAATTATATTATTAATAATTTTAGTAGTACTATTACTTATCTTATTTTTAAAATCAATATATGTACATGCGGTATTGAAAATTAATGAGTTTTCATTGAATGCCTGTTTAGAGATTAATTATTTTTTTATTAATATACAAATAAAAATTCCTAAAAACTATGTTCTAATAAATTTCAAAATTAAGTCTTATGTAGTCACTGTTAAAAAGTTGGAATTTGACAAAAACAATAAATCAACGGAAGATGAAGTTGAATCAAATTTGTCAGAAAATGAAACAAAATCATTATCTGAGGATAAGTTTAAATTAATAATTTCACAGATTATCAAATCCCATGAGGATATATTAAACTTAATTTCACCGTCATTAAAAATGTTAAAATTTTCGGATAATTATACTAAAATATGCTTTGGTTTAAAAGATAATTATTGGACTATGAAATTAACTGGAATAATTTATGCGATTACTTCACCTTTTTATGCAGTTGGTTTAAATTTGCTAATTATTCCAATTGTTAATGAGTTGCAGTTAAATATGGAATCTAATATTTATGTTGAAATAAAAACGAGGTATATCTTAGTATTATTGTTTAATATAGTCAAAAGTAAAAATTTACGATTATTAATTCAACAAATAATTGATGTGATTATATGATTGAAAAGAAATATTTTATTTTGAAATCTTTTGAAGTACAAGATAGAATTATTTATCCTATTGCTAAATTAAAATTAATTAAATTTAATAATTTATTTTATCATATCACATATCAAATTGTTGCATTTAAGATATCAGAAAACGATCAGGTTTATTATAAAAATGTAAGTTTATCTGTCGAAAATTTTGAAAATTTTAAAAAAAAATAATAAATTGATTTAAAATTAAA
>OCTW011560155.1_pt1 | contig 13466 bp, 12 predicted proteins | sample 1539671 | NCBI WGS metagenome assembly OCTW01 (sample SAMN02144230, study PRJEB22623) | gut metagenome | biome: sheep rumen | host: Ovis aries | place: New Zealand | reverse complement strand
TAGTGTTATGTTAAGCGAATATAAATTGATTCATAATGATTAAATTATTGAATAAAAATATAAAAAAGATTAGAAAATGAAATAAAAAAATGAATTTAATTAATTAAAAAGATAATTTTAGGTGGCAGTTAACTCGTATAAGAGACAAATGCCACCTTTTTAAATTAGACATCAAGGTATATAATAAAGATGCAAATAAGAGATTATTTGTAATTAGATTAAACTGAAAATAAGGTGCAATATGCTTTTTTGAAAAGGTAATTGCAACTTGGGTAGTTATTAAATTTTGAAAAGTTTAGTCTAGTTTCTTTAATAAAACTTAGTTTTGAGATCTACTTAAGTTTTATTTTTTTAGTTAGTGATTGAGTCAAATTTACGTTGTCTGGCTCAATCTTTTTATGCCATGATTAAGTTAATTATTGATGGGATATCAACACCTTGTTCGATTTCTTGTTCTTCAATTGTTGCGCATTTAATGAATTCATTTCTTATTGCGCATTTTTTAATTTTGCCTTGATAACCATGGTGGAGAAGATAATCTTCTACGTGGTAGACAAAGCCTTGTTCAATTGCGTATGGGTTATAAATAATAATTTCTTTAGCCTTCATAACTTTTGAAATTACTTCTTCATCAAGCGCGGATTGGAAGATTGCATTTACGAAAGTTACATCAAGATTTTGATTTTCCAGTTCTTGTAATTTTGGACCAAAGGAGATTACGACTTTATCTTTACCTAATTCATTATCAATTTCCCATTTATTGAGAACAATATCATTTTCTTCTGTTTCTACGTTTACCATTCTGTCTAATGGAGTACGAATAGAAAGTGGATAAGCATATGTTGAAGCAAAATCGAATAACTTTTTTGCTTGAGAAGGATTTTTTGCCATTGCTACTGCCATATTTGGCATATTGATCAAGAATGATTCATCGAATATTCCTTGATGAGTCATACCGTCTTGACCAACAAGTCCACAGTGATCAACAAGTATCGTTACTGGAACATCGCTTCGGGCAATATCGTGATTGATTTCATCATATCCTCTTTGTAAGAATGTTGAATAGATAGAAACATATGCGTGATTACCACTTAATGCGTAACCTGAGGCAAATGTTAAAGCGTGTTCTTCGTTAATACCTACGTCAATACATCTATTAGGGTACATCTTGAATAAATCATCAATCTTACTACCGAGTGATGTAGCAGGGGAAATAACTACTGCTTTTTTATCTTTTTCTAATAATTCAGTTAATTTTGATGCATAGATTTCTGTTTGAGTAGTTAATGAATTATCTTTTGCACATAATGATCTACCTGTCTTTAAATCAAATGGTTTAACTGAGTGCCAAGATGAAGAATGGGATTCTACTCCTTCATATCCTTTGCCTTTAATTGTTGAGACGTGAATTACTACAGTTTTATTTGTTTTTTGTGCTTTTTTGAATACTTTGTCCATTTGCTTAAAGTCGTATCCATCAACTGAACCGTAGTAAATTACTCCTAAATCTTCGAAGAAATTCGCTCTAAAGAAGAGGAACTTAAATGCATCTTTAATGCTTTTAGTTACTTTGAAGAAGAAACGAGTAAGAATATTCTTTTGGAGTTTAGTTCTATATGACTTACTTGCTTTCATGTACTTATCAGAAACTCTTAATTCTTGGAGCTTTTGATGAAGTGCACCGACTGATTTTGAAATAGACATATTGTTATCATTAATGATGATGATAACTTTATGATTTAGTTCTTTTAAGTTGTTTAAGGCTTCAAATGATAGACCGCTTGATAAAGCTGCGTCTCCTACTACTGCTACAATATTGTAATCTTCTTTATTGATATCACGTGCTAGAGCAAGTCCCATTGCAGATGATATAGCAGTAGATGAATGTCCTGCATCAAAGACATCATAAGGACCTTCGTTTCTATTTTGGAATCCTGTGATATCTCCTTTTTTACGGAAATTCTTTAATGATCTACCTGAGAGAATTTTATGTGTATAGCATTGATGACCAACATCAAAAAGCAATTTATCCTTTGGAAATGAGAAAGCTTTATGCAACGCTAAAGTAAGCTCAATATCACCAAGATTTGAGGATAAATGGCCTCCATTTGTAGAGCAGCATTCGACAATGTATTGTCTAATTTCATTTGAAAGAATGTGTTCTTCTTTGAAAGTTAAATTTTTAATATCAGTTTTTTTGATTTTTTCAATTAATTGGTCTTTCATTTGTATAACTCTTCAGGATTACGTCTAATTATCTTAATATATTGGACTGCTGAATAAAAGCATTTGCCTAGGATTTGAGAAGTTTCTTCGATTTCTAAATCTTCTTGTGAGAAGCGATATTCAATGACTCCAAAGAAACCAGAGAACATATATTCAAAGATTGTATATTCTGCTTCTCCTTTTAAATGTAATGCACGTCTTAAACCTGCTCTTAAGGTACGTGACAACCTAGTGATATAGCCACGTAATGCGTTATCTTTAATAATTACTCTATAGAATTCTTCATCTTCTTTAAGTGTTTTTAATAATGCTTTTGCACAGTAAACAAAGACATGCTCATCTAAATCATAGATGTCATTTTTCATTGTCGCGAGAATATAAAAGAATTGTTTTTCTTGTTCTAAGATAACGTCTTTTACTAATTGCTCTACTAAATCATCTTTTGATGTGTAATGTAAATAGAATGTATTTCTATTTATCATTGCTCTATCTGCGATATCTCTAACTGCGATATTTACATAACCTTTTTCATTTACTACATCAATAAAAGCTTTTTTAATAGCTCTTTTGGTCTTAATAACCCTTAAGTCTGTTGCCATTATTTTTCTCCCCTTCTAGTATTTATTAGTATATTTGTTTATTAAACAACAAAGTTATTTTTTTTGTTGTTTGTTAATATAAGTTTATATGCTAGAATAGTGAGTGTCAAGTTAGGGAAACTTGGAATTTTTATTTATAATAAAAGGAGAAAAAAATAATGAAAAAGTTCGCAATTTTAGGTGATTCAACTTGTGACTTAACAACTGAATTAAGAAAAAAATTCGATATTGATTACTGCTTGATGGGAGTAGTTGTTGATGGAAAGGAAATGGTTGCAGACCTCGATTGGAAAGAATTTACTGCAGAAGATCTATACGGCTGGATGCTTGCAGGTAAGAAAGTTAAAACAACTCAAGTCTCTGTAGAAGAATTTGAAAATAAATTTAAAGCTCATTTAGATAAAGGTGAAGATGTTTTATACATTTCATGTTCATCAGCTTTATCAGGTTCAGTAAATACTGCTGAAATGGTTAAAGCATCACTTCTTGAAAAAGAAGAATATAAAGATGCAAAGATTTATATCGTTGATTCATTAAATGCTTGTATGGGTCAAGGCTCAATGTTAATTAAAGCTAGTGAATTAAGAAAAGAAGGTAAATCAATTGAAGAAGTCGCTGCTTGGGTTGAAGCAAATAGATTAAAATTCAATCAGTTCTGTACAATTGATACTTTAAAATACTTAAAGAATGCTGGTAGAGTTAAAGCTTCAACTGCTTTCTTTGGTGATATTATCGGTGTTAAACCAATTTTCGTATCTGACGCAATTGGTTCAAACAACGTTATTGAAAAACAAAAAGGCAAGAAGAATGCAATGAATAGAATTGTTGAACTTGCTAAAGAAACAATTGAAGACGCTAAAAACCAGACAGTTTATATCTTAACTGCTAATGCACCTGAAGATGCAGAATACTTAAAACAGAAAGTTACTGAAGAAATTGCACCTAAGGATATCTACGTTTCAACATTAGGTCCAATCATTGGCTGTACAACTGGTCCAAAGACTGTTGTTATCTATGTCTTCGGCAAAGAATGTGAAGTTGGTAAATAATCATGGAACCAATAAAAAAGATTAATGGGGAAATTTTTAAGAAGTTAATTATTAATGGTTGTCAAAATCTTTTTGCAAATAAAGATGAAGTTGATGATTTAAATGTCTTCCCAGTACCTGATGGAGATACTGGCTCAAATATGCATATGACAATTAATGGCGGCGCTAAAGCTATTAACGATTCAAATGAATTATCAATTGGTTTAATTGCAAAACAAGCTTCTAGATCTATGACTTTAAGTGCTAGAGGTAACTCTGGTGTTATTCTTTCTCAGTTCTTTAAAGGTGTTTCTTTAGAACTCGAAGGAAAAGATGAAGTTGATGTAAAAGGCTTTTCTAAGGCTTTTATTCATGGTTATCAACATGCTTATACTGTAGTTAAAAAACCAGTTGAAGGTACTATTCTTACAGTAATGAGAGAAAGTGCTACTGCTGCAGATAATGCCTTAACTAGTGAATCTTCATTACAGGATTATTTCAAAGTTTTAATTACAGAAGCTAGAGAATCAACAAAACGTACTCCTGAATTACTTGAAGTTCTCAAAGAAGCAAATGTAGTTGATTCTGGCGCACAAGGATATGTCTATATCATTGAAGGTATGGCAAAGGCTCTTGATGGCCAAATTCTTGAATATGTTAATTCTTCTACAAACGGAACATCACTTCCTTCAGTAGATCATCCAGATTTTAACGCTGATACTCGTTTAGAATTTGGTTATTGTACTGAATTCATTCTTCAGTTAATGAACTATAAAGTTGACGTTAAGAATTTTGATTTAGATATCATTAATAAATTCTTAGAAGCTAATGGTAATTCAATCGTTTCATTCAAAGATGATGATGTAGTTAAAGTACATGTTCATACATTTACTCCAGGTGTCATCTTAAATGAAATGCAAAAGTATGGTGAATTTGTCACTGTTAAAGTTGAAAATATGTCAGTTCAAAATTCTGACTTAAAAGATGATAGAAAAGTTGTAGGCAATGCAAAACCTAAGAAACATCAAAAGTACGCAATTGTTGCTGTTTCTTCTGGTGAAGGTATTTCAGAAGTCTTTACTCAATATGGCGCTGATGTAATTGTTAGTGGTGGACAAACTATGAACCCATCAACTGAATCATTCATCGAAGCATTTGATTCATTAGATGCTGACAATATCTTTGTCTTCCCAAATAACTCAAATATCATTATGGCGGCAAAACAAGCTGCAGAAAATTATAATAAATCAAAGATTTATGTAATTAACTCAAAGACAATTGCAGAATGCTATACCGCTCTTGCAATGCTTGATTATTCTGCTGATGATCCTACTGCAATTGCAGATTATTTTGAAGAACAAATTTCATATGTAGTTTCTGGACAAGTTACTTATTCAATTCGTGATTCAAAAATCAATGGAGTAGAAATTAAAAAAGGTGACTATATTGGTATCTTAAATAAAGATATCGTAACTAGCCAAAAGACTAAAGTTGATGCTTTAATGGAAATGTTAAAAGCAGATGAAGATATTGAAGACCGTGAAACTTTAGTTATTATGTTTGGTAAAGATGTAACTGATGAAGAAAAGAAAGAAGCTTTAGATAGAATTTCTTCAACATATCCTCAAATGGAAGTCGGTTCATTTGATGGAAAACAAGATGTTTACTCATTTATAATTGCTTTATAAAATTTCAAACTAGGTGATACGTTAAGTAAAACCTAGTTTTTTTATATTCTAGAAATGCCTATTTATTGGTAATACCTACACTTTGTAGATATAAAAAGCTGATTTAGTAGAGTTGATTAATTTCATTCTATTTATCTGACATAATATTGTAGGAAAATGGACTATTGAATTTTTGATTTTTATATTATTTAATATAAACAGTCCAAATGTGGGGAATAATTAGTATTATTTTTCTTTAAATATGTTTAAGGACGTTTTCTTGACTATTAAAGATACTTTTAGTATCTTATCATTAGTCGTCTTATAAATTTTAATAATTATATTATTAGGAGCGAGATATTATGAAACAATCTGAACTCATTGAAAAAATTAAAGAACTTGAAGCAAAAGGAATCTTTGATGAACATGTTGATCCAATTGATTATTCAATTGTAAAAAAAGTTGATGAAAAATTCCGTTATGAAAATAAGACATTATCTCAAAAATTAAGAATTTTTGTCGACTCTAGAGTTATCATTAATCCATTTGTTAGAAAACATACTTTTAAATCTTTCGACACTCGTTTTTATGGTATGGAAAAAATTAAAGGTATTAAAGGCGCAATGGTTACTTGTAACCACGTTCATATGTTCGATTGCTTAGTAGTCAAATATGCATTTAGAAAATCTAAATTAAAAGTTATCGGCGCTGATTTTAATTATCGTTCTGACTTCTTAGGTAAAATGATGATTGAGGGAGGTATGTATCCTCTTGCTTCAGATTACAGGAATATGAAGAGATTTAATCATGCGATTGATTTTGAACTTGAACACGGACATAAAGTCTTAATTTTCCCTGAACAATCAGAGTGGTTATATTATTCTAAACCAAGACCTAGAAAACCAGGCGCATATCATTTTGCCGCTAGAAATAATGTTCCAGTTATTCCAACATTTATTACTTTTAGACACAGCGGTATTTTTTCTGAAGATGGAGTAGAACAATTTTATTTTGATTACCACGTTCTTGATCCTATTTATCCTGATCCTTCATTAACTATTAAAGAGAATGTAGAATTCATGAGTAAGAAAGATTATGAAGAATGTGCAGAATGTTATAAACAAGTCTATGGAAAGGATGTAGTTTACGATGGTAAAGAAGTATGTGAAGGTATTTAAAAACTATCTAATCTTACTTTTTATATTAGTAGGCTTAGTAGGTTTAGTTAATACTATTGTCGCGCTTTATAATCCTTGGATTGAAATTTGGAGAATATGGGTAATATGTATTTCTCATACATTATTCATCATTTTCTTAGATGCTATTGCCGCGACTATTACTCATGCTTTACCAGAAAGCTGGTTTGAACCTACTAAAAGGATATATCATGTTTCAAAAGGCGAAGTTAGTTTTTTAGAAACTATTGGTATTAAAAAGTGGAAAGGTTGGGTACCAGAGACTGGTGAATTTGCAGGTTTTAAAAAGAATCATATGTATGATGCTTCTTCTCCAGAATACATTCATAAATTCTTAGTAGAAACTTGTTATGCTGAATGGGTACATTATTCAATGATGATTCCATCTATCATTGATTTATTTATGGGACCTACATCATATATTGTTCCATTCTTTATTTGGTTTGGATTAATTAATATCTTCTTAAACTTACTTCCATCTTTAATTCAAAGATGGGTTAGACCTAAAATGTTAAGATATTATATCCACATGACAAAAAATAAAACTAAAGATGAAGTTATTGCTTAAGCTTCATCTTTTTATATTGAAAAAGGCGCTTTTTAGCGCCTGTAATGAATAAAAATGATTTTTAGGCCTATCTCTTAAATGAATTAAATAAAACTAAACACAAGACTCCTAAAAGAGCTGATGCACCTGTTCCTATCCAAAATATTGGAGTGCCACATGCAACTAACGCAATTTTATTTGAAAAGCCTAAGCCTAAGAAGACAAAGATTAATCCAAAACATAATGCAGAGAATAAACAAAGTAATGTTAATAAGGTATTTGATTTTTTTGAATGCGATCTTTCTAAAGATGTTTTTTGTTTTGACATATAAACCTCCTAGAAACATAAGTAGACAAGTAAGGCTAAAACTCCTACTTGAATAAGTAAAGAAAAATAAATGACGATAGAGAAATAGATTTTATCTGTTTTGTGATGGGCTAGTTTTCTTCCACATAATGCTCCAAGGGAACCAAAGAAAACTGTAGTTCCTAGTAATGTTTTTTCTTTAATTCTTAGCGCCCCACTTTTTGCAAGATTTTTATCTTTAATAAATAAAGATAATGAGATAAGCGACATAATGAATGTTAGTCCAATATATATAAATAAGATTATTAAATTAGGCTTCATAATCTCTCCCTTCTTTGAGAATAATTATAGCATAAGAAAAAGGCAGATTTGCATCTGCCTTCATAATTAAACAACTTTAATGTTTCTTATGTTGATTTCTTTGCCTGTCAATAAGTAAGTTCTTTTTGACTTACAGTATGGGCAAATTCTACCGAATTCTACAGTAGAGTATGTTTTTTCACAATCTTCACAGAAAGTTACAGCTTTTAATGTGACAATTTCAAGCTTGCAATCTTTCATAATGTTGTGTTTTTTAACTTCCCAGTTCCATAAATCTAAGAAATATTCATGAACTACTGTGGAAACTTCACCGAGTTCTAATGTTGCTGAGATAACTTTTTTTGCGTTGTTTTCTTTTGCAACTTTTTCGATGGCATCAATAGCGTAGAATACAACTCCAAGTTCGTGCATTATTTAGCCTCTTTGTTGTCTACAGGCATATTGTATTTATAAGGATTTGTATCTGTTGGGAGAGCATTACCTGTGTATGGATGTGTCTTACGGAAATCCTTAGTTGCTTTATTGTATTCTTTACGTTTTTGTCTCATCATCTTAGCTTCTGCTGAACCTGAGTGTGCTAAGATCTTGAATTGTCTCTTAACTGCATACTTGAGTAAGTTGCCAATCTTATCTTCTGCTCTGAGCATTGTTGAGTTTTCTGGGTGGTCTCTTACTAAGTGGATTGCATCAAATTTACATCTTGTTGTACAGATACCGCAACCAATACACTTGTTAGGATCAACAACTGAAGCACCACATGATAAACATCTTGAAGTTTCAGTCTTAACTTGTTCTTCTGTTAATGTTAAGTGTGCATCTCTGAATGAATGCTTCATATCAATTGAAGTATCAACACCTGCTTCTTGTCTTGGTGACTTATCATATTCTGGTAACATGATGTCTTCTTTATTTAATGGAGTGAAGTTCCATCTGTGTAAACCGACAGTTGGGTTAGAACCTTCACGTGCGTGTCTAATTAATGATTCAGCAACTTTGTGGCCTGCTGCGATAGCATCGATAACAAACTTAGGTCCTGTGAAGACGTCTCCACCAACGAAGATATCTGGATCAGCTGTTTGATATGTTAACTTATCTGCAACTGGGTAGTTACCATGCCAGAATGTGACACCTGTGTTCTTGAGCATATCGCCCCATTCGATTGTTTGACCAATAGCGAAGATAATCTTTTGTGCTTTAACTGTGATTGTTTCGTTTTCGTCATAAACAGGAGCAAATCTCTTTGTTTCTGGATCAATTGTTCTAATACATTTCTTGAAGACAATACCTGATACTTTACCATTTTCATCAACGAGAACTTCTTTTGGTCCCCACTGGTTGTTGATTGAAATATCTTCTTCAAGTGTTTCTTTCTGTTCTTCTTTTGAAGCTGGCATTGTAGCTCTGTCTTCTAAGCAGTACATACCGACTGTCTTAGCGCCAAATCTCTTTGCAGTTCTTGCACAGTCAACAGCAACGTTACCGCCACCGACGACTACTACGTCTGCAACTTCTTTTTGGTCATGGTTTTCTGATGCTGCTCTTAAGTAATCAACAGCGATTGTTGTACCTTCTGCTGTATCGTTAGCAACACCTGGTCTTCTACCGCCTTGGCAACCAATAGCAATGTAGAATGTCTTGAAACCTTGTGCTTTTAATTCATCGATAGTGATATCTTTACCGACTTCAACGCCAGTCTTGATTTTAACACCGAGTTTCTTAATGATTTCGATTTCTGATTCGATGACATCTTTTTCAAGTTTGTATGAAGGGATACCGTATGTCATCATACCGCCAGCTTTCTTATTCTTTTCGAATACTACTGGGTGGTAACCTGCTACACCTAAGAAGTATGCAGCTGTTAAACCTGCTGGACCTGCACCGATAATTGCAATCTTTTCATCGAATTCGCCTTCAACTTTGTGAACGATCTTTTCAGGAACGAATCTATTCTTTTGCTTCATATCCCATTCAGCAATGAATTTCTTTACTGCATCGATTGAGACTGCTTCATCAACAGTACCTCTAGTACATGCTTCTTCACATCTCTTGTTACAGATACGACCACAAACTGCTGGGAATGGGTTCTGTGTCTTAATTAATTCAATAGCTTCTCTGAAGTTGCCTTCGTGAGCTTTTCTTAAGTAGCCCTGTACTGGAACGTGTGCTGGACATGCTGCTTTACATGGAGCTGTACCAGTTGCCCAAGTATCGGACATTCTCATTGTATCTCTATAGTTTTCATCCCAAGCGTATTTACCCCATTTAATGTTATCTGGTAAAGGTGACTTTGGATATTCAAATGGCTTACCGTCTTTGTGGCAGAGTTTCTGACCTAATTTGACAGCGCCTGCTGGACATGATTCTACACATAAACCACAAGCGACACAGTTTTCTGGTTTAACTTTAGCTGTGTATGCTGAGTGAGAAAGGTTTGGTGTGTTGAAGAGAAGAGCAGTTCTTAAAGCGTTACATACTTTAACTTGGCAGTTACAAATATCGAAAATCTTTGTTTGACCATCAATGTTTGTAATTTGGTGAACGTAGCCGTTCTTTTCTGCTTTTTCTAAAATCTTTAATGCTTCTTCTTTAGTGATGAAATGTGCTTTTTTGCATTCTACTGCATAGTCTGCCATATCACCAAGTTGGATACACCAATCGTTGACATCGTCTTCACAACCATCACCGATCATTTTTCTTGAAGCACGGCATGAACAGATACCTGCTGCAATGTGTCCATCATATTTCTTTAACCAATATGAAATCTTTTCAAGTTTGATTGCTTCTGGTTCAAGTTCAATTGCTTTTTCAACTGGAATGACGTGCATACCAATACCCATTCCGCCAGGAGCAACGTTTTCTGTAATACCTGCAAGTGGAATGAATGTCATTCTTTCGAAGAATGAAGATACTGGAGGGTGTGCTTTAATGTTTGCTTCAGTTGCGTTAAATAATTCACCTGAACCTGGGACGTAGTAAGAAATTCTCCATTGTTTAATTTTAGGAGCATTTGGAATTGGTCCATCATCGTTGTAGTTATCTCCGTAGTCATATTCAAGAATACCTTTGTTTGAACATGAGTCGAGGATTTCTTGTAATCTTGCTGCAGAGAATTGTTTTTTGTTCATCTTGTAAAGTTCTTCAAATTTGTAGAACTTTCTTAATTTCATTCGTAATAAGACGTCAACTTCATCTTCTACTAACATTGTTTTAAGACCCCAGTATTCTGGATCATCTGTTGTTATACCGAAAATGATGTGTTTTGCAACGTCTGTAATCTTACGACCTAATTTTAAAATTTTCTTGTCAAAAGCTGTTTTTGCTTCTTCTCCTTGATATGGAGAAATTGTAGCTGGATTTGATTTATGTTGTTCCATATTTATTTACTTCCTTTCCATAATTTGACTTGATTTCTTAACCATTCACATACTTTGTCAACGCCCTCTCCAGTTTTAGCACTGATTGGAATGATTGTTGCGTTAGGATTTCTCATCTTGACGTATTCTTCACATAACTTGAGGTCGAAATCAAAGTATGGAAGTACATCGATTTTATTAATGATAACTAAGTCACAGATAGAGAACATAAGTGGGTACTTTAATGGTTTGTCGTGACCTTCTGGTACTGATAAAATCATGATGTTCTTTGATGCACCAGTATCGAATTCTGCTGGACATACTAAGTTACCGACGTTTTCAAGAATTACTAAGTCGATATCTTTACCTTCTAAACCTGCTAAACCTTGTTTTGTCATTTCAGCGTCGAGATGGCACATACCACCTGTGTGTAACTGAATTGATTCAACACCAGTTTTTTCTTTAATCTTGATTGCATCTACATCGGAATCAATATCTGCTTCCATAACTGCAATCTTTAACTCATTTTTGAGCTTGTTAATGACTTGGGTAAGTGTAGTAGTTTTACCTGCACCTGGTGAAGCCATTAAGTTTAAAAGGAATGTACCTTTTTTCTTGTTAGCGTCTCTTAATTCGTCTGCTTCTTTTTCGTTTGCGGCAAAGACGCTTTTCTTAATTTCAATAACTCTAACTTCGTTATCCATATAAAATCTCCTTTGCGTGTTTAATTTTATCAAATTAAAGGGCTAAGTCAATCCGCTAAAGTTGTATCGATAAAAGATTAGCAATTGCTAACTCAACTTATCGAACTATAAAGAAAAAAAGTTTGAAAACGTTAAAAATTATCATTAAATTATTGAGATTAAATTTTGGTTTCCTATCACAATTTTCAACATAAAAAATGTTATAATTTAATTGGCTTGTAACATAAAGTTACATTCGTTAATTTATAATTATGGCCATAGGTTAGATATTTTTATGCTTATATTTATATAAAATGAGTGTTTAAATGAGGGTATATTATTGCTATAATTTGGGTATGAAAAAGATTAATGAATACATTCAATTTTTACCTATGAGTGAAGGCCCTTTATCCGCGGATGTTTATGTGATATCTGTCGATAATAAAACCTTTGTTTTTGATATTGGGAGTAGTGATGAATCATATGCTTTAGTTAACTCTTTAGATAATCCTATTTATATAATTTCTCATTTCCATGAAGATCATATGGGAAATATAAATAGATTAGAAAATGGATTAATTTATCTATCTAAATATTCATATGATAAAAGTAAAAAAGGCATTGTAATAGATAAAGATACTGATTTATCTTCTCATGTTAAAATTGTTTTAATTCCGTCTTCTCATTCTAAAGGCTCTTTAGGATTAAAAGTTAATGAATATTTATTTGTAGGTGATGCCTTATATTCTGGGATGAATAAAGGTAGACCTTCTTATAACCAAAATACTCTTAAAGAAACAATAGATTTAATTAATTCTATGGATGCTCAATTTGTTATAATGAGTCATGATGAAACTATTTTTTCTAAAGATGAGATAGTTGTAAAGTTATCAAAAATTTACCAAAAAAGAATAAAAAATAATCCTTATATTTATGTAGATTAGGTGAATAAAAAAAGGAGAAAAAATGAAAGATATTAGATATTTAAAAAAGGGAGATAAAATCTCTTTAATCGCTCCATCATTTGGCTGTACTACTGAGCCATATTTAACTCGTTTAGATGTCGCTATAAAAAACATTGAAGAAGATGGTTTTATTTTAGAAAGAGGAGAAAATATTCGCCTTTCAAAAAATAAATTAAGAAGTAATACTGCTAGAAAGTGTGCGCAAGAATTTAATAAAGCATATTTAGAATCTGATTCATCTACTATTATCTCAGTAGGTGGAGGAGAAATTATGTGTGAAATTCTTCCTTATGTTAATTTTAAAAAAATTAAAAAAGCACCTTTTAAATGGTTTATGGGCTTTTCTGATAATACTAACTTAACTTATACATTAACTACTATTTGTGATATTCCGACTTTATATGGAGTTAACTTTCCTGCTTTTGCATATAAGCCTTATGAAAACGCGACTAAAGATGCATTAGATTTATTAATGGGAAAGACTAAGAAAGTAAGTGGTTATCCTTATTGGGAAAGACATAAGATTAAGACAGAAGATCCTTTAGCACCTTTAAATCTTACTGAACCTAAAAAA
>OCTW011429285.1_pt1 | contig 13468 bp, 12 predicted proteins | sample 1539671 | NCBI WGS metagenome assembly OCTW01 (sample SAMN02144230, study PRJEB22623) | gut metagenome | biome: sheep rumen | host: Ovis aries | place: New Zealand | reverse complement strand
CCCAAGGGGTATGAATTGCCTTCGGGTGCGCAGTTTGGATGTACAGACGATTGCAAGCTCATCACGGATGCATGTACGAAACCCGAGGTTTCTTCGTGTGGCAACGGCCAGCTGGATGAAAATGAACCCTGTGATGGAACTTCGTTCGCAAGTGATCCCGCTTGTCCGGCTGGGACTGTCCTGACAAATGGTCAAGCGATTCAATGCACAGAGAGCTGCACCTTGGATACGAGCGCATGCAAAGCGCCATGCGGCAACGCTCAGCTCGATAGTGATGAACCATGTGATGGCTCGCTTTTTGCCACGGAGGCCAAATGCCCCGAAGGCACTGCGCTGGCCGCCGGCAAATCGATTACATGCACCAGCGAATGTACGGTCGATATGAGTGCCTGCGAAGCACTGCCGCCATGCAAAACCTACATTGAATATGGCATGAACTGGAATCACGGTCCAGGTCATGATGCCCAATATGACATTGCGAATGGTCTGGTCACCTGGGATGGCAACTGCACGCACAATGGCAAAGGGTCTTATGCAGTCCTTTCGAATGGGTGGAAACCCGGTTTTTCAGACCACAATTGCTTGATTGCCCTTCAAACCGAAGGGTATTGCCCTGGCGTGGACAATGTCTGTCGCACGCGCATTACTTATGCCGATAACTGGCGCCATGGACCGGGGCACGATGCGCAATACGATGAGGTCAAGGGCGTCGTCACGTGGGGCGGTATGGGCGATACCGGTGTGACCACGCTGTCGAATGGCTGGCGACCTGGGTATGATGGCGAATGCGCCATGTCTATACGCTATACGCAGTGCGGCAAAATGTATAACAATCCGGTCATACCGGAGAATAATCCCGATCCCGGTGCGGTGCTCGACGGCGATACTTATTATGTCGCATCGACGACAGGCTGTTCAGGTGGTGCCTATAAGATTCATTCATCGAAAGATCTGGTCAACTGGACATTCCACAATTGTGCTTTCCCCAAAGGGCAAACACCGAGCTGGGCTGTGAGCCATTTTTGGGCACCGGAATTACATAAAGTCGGCAAAAAATGGCATATCTATTTTAGTGCCAAAAATGCATCGACACAGCAGTTTTGTGTCGGCGTCGGTACTGCCGATTCGCCTCTTGGCCCCTATAAAGACAAAGGCACTCCGCTCGTATGTAAAGATAAGATGGGCGTGATCGATGCCTCGTACTTTAAGGATCCTGCTGACGGAAAACACTATGTTATCTGGAAAGATGACGGCAATGCCATTGGCCAGAAGACACCTGTTTTTATACAACCGCTTACAGAAGATGGCTTAAACACTACGGGTAAACCGACACAGATTCTCATTAATGACCAGTCCTGGGAAGGTGCGCTCATCGAAGGCCCATGGATGATAAAAAAAGATGATTACTACTATATTTTTTACAGCGGCAATGGTTATACCAATCCCAAATATGCCATTGGTGTGGCGCGCTCTAAGAAATTGATGGGACCTTACGAGAAGCTTCCCAATTCTATTGTGAGCCAGAATTCACATTTTCAGGGGCCAGGACATGGTTCGGTTATTCAGACCAAATCCGGAAATTGGGTCCATGTCTATCATTCGTGGCTATATGGAAAAATTAATCAGGAACCGTGGCGTGTACTTCTCGTCGATCGCATCTTTTGGAAAGATGGGTGGCCCTATTCCTATTCGGCTCCGCTCAAGCAGTCGCAGCCTTATCCCGATATGTGATAATTGATAATTGATAATTGATAGTTGGTGATTGATGATTGATGATTAATAATTAATAGGGGAGCTAAGCGTAAACTACGGTTCAGGAAAAAGCGAGTGCGTATCGGCAAGGCCGATAGCGCGAGCGGAGCGGCGTATTGCGTAGCAATAGCCGCGTTTGCAAGGCGTATCGCAAAGCGATAGCCGCGTTTAGTCCAGCCGCATCACATCGCCATCTTCGCTCACGGTCCATGGGCAGGGGCGGCCACCTTCGCCGCTGGTATGATAATCGGCACCACGATCGATGAGCAGTTTGGCGATATGGTTGTCCCAGCAGCCAAATAAAGCAGTTTCGCCATATCTGTCGCGCGCATTGATATCGATGCCGTATTCGATTAATATATTAATATAATCTTCGTTGGTCTGATCAAACAAGGCTGTTCGGCCATACCTATCGATGGCGTGGACATTTGTGCCATGATCGAGCAGTAATTTGGCTACGGCTGCGTTAGTACAGCTGTGCAGGACGGTTTTGCCATCCCTGTCTATAATATCGGCGCGTGCTCCATAGGCGAGAAGCAGTTCAACGAGATGGACGTCATCGCGTCCAAAGAGTGCGGTTCTGCCGTCGAGGTCCCTGATATTGACGTCGATACCGGATTCGAGCAGCACCTGTGCTGCATCAGAATCCCAGCGTCCAAACAGAGCTGTCTGCCCATCGCAGTCCTGAGCATTAATATCGGCACCGCGATCGATAAACAATTTCATCATTTCGGGTTGGTTGCAGTCAAATAATACCGTTCTGCCATCCTTGCTGCGTGCATGGATATCTGCACCGTGATCGAGCAGTACCTGGGCTGTCTTTTGATCGCTGCAATAAAACAATGCGGTCTGATCATTGGGATTGCGATGGTTCACATCGGCGCCATGCTGCAGGAGTACCTCTACGACATCCGCATCGTAATGATTGAACAAGGCATTTCTGCCATCTCTGTCGATTTGGTTGACGTTGGCCCCGTTGGCGATGAGCAGTCGAATGACGTCTGGATCGTTGCAATCGAACAGTGCATTCTGGTGATATTTATCCAAGGCGTTGACATCGATTCCGCTTGAAATGAGTATTTGGGGAATTTCGGTGCCTCTGCGCTTAAACAGTGCTGTTTCTCCGTATTTGCTGGATGCATTGACATCTGCACCGTATGCGATCAAGCGCGCGATGATATCGGGATCATCACAATGGAACAGAGCGGTTTTGTTGTCTCTGTCCCGGATGTGGACATCTGCGCCATGAGCGAGGAGCAAATCTGCAATGGCAGCATCTCTGCAATCAAACAGCGGGGTCTTGCCATCCCGGTCGACGGCGTTCACATCTGCACCGTGTTCAATGAGGAACCTGGCGATTTCCGAGTTGTCACAGTCAAATAGTGCAGTCCTGCCATCCCAGTCGACGTTGTTGACGTTTGCACCGAATTCGAGGCACAGTTTGGCAATGTTCAAATCTCGGCAGGATCTCAGTGTGCGATCTGCATCCAGACCATTTTCCAGGAGCAAGCGTATAAAAATGGTGTTTTCGTTATATTCAAAGGAGAGTTTATCTGGTTTGGCGCCATATTCAAGGAGAAGCCTGGCGATATCCAGATGGTCTTCGGCCCAGGCGAGTGGGCACGTTCCGCTGTATCTGTCCCAGAGATCCGGATCGTAATAATTTCGATCGGGGTTGACACCACATTCGAGAAGGGCTCGAACAAACTCAAGATCTCCGTTTTCCACAGCCTCAATCAGCTCTCTTAGCATGTCATCCGACTGAGCATCTGCGCCATTATTTAATGAAGTAATGATTTCCTGAGCGTGTGGTGTCATGAGGAATTCCTTTATATCAGAACCAAATGTATATTATGCCAAATCAGAGCGTACCCTGAATGATTTGCATATTGATCCTGAGTTTGCCGCAATGACATGATGGCGTCAATATAAGAACGCAAGACATGAATGCGACAGCCCTGGTCGGCTCCCCATTATCTGTGTGTTAAGCATTCCCTAGAAAAAGGATTCTATCACTCGATCGAGATAAACAAAGTAATCTTCATTGTCTTTGGGGCCCGGCTCGATGGCGACCACTTTGATATTGAGCAATTTGGCGATTTTTTCGCTCGTCGCTTTGGGCTGATAGGTCTCCTGGATGATGGCTTTGGGAGACAGGGATTTGAGCGTCGTGACCAATTGAGCGATGTGGCTGGGACTCGGTGCGACCCCGGGTTTGGGCTCGATGGTGCCGACTTGATCGAGTTTGAGCCATTGGTTCAGATAGACCATGGAGTCGTGGTAGGTGATGATTTGGCGCGAATCGAGTGATGCAAAGCGCTTTTGATAGACGGCATCCCGGGCTTTGGCGGTTGCCTTGAACTGCTCCAGTCGTTGCTTGTATTTGTCGGCATGATCGGGATCGAGCTTTTGGTATTTGTCGGACAAAGCCGAGGCAACGCGCACGACTTCGGGCAAAGCATAGGTGTAATGCGGATTCCCCTGGGCATGGACATCGCCTTGCGAGCGATCGACTTTAGTCGCGGGCACCCCGAGAGGTGTGATATATCGCGAGGCATCGAAAGCGCCGGGTCCGCTGTCGAGCACTTTGGCATTGCGTGCATTTTTCTGCAACGCAGGCAGCCAGCCGATTTCGAGCTCCATGCCGTTATAAACGAGCAAATCGGCTTTGCTGAGTTTTAATACATAATCGGGCCTCGGGTCGACGTAATGCGGGTCTTCGGTCGGGGTGGCCAGTGTCTCCACTTTGACATCCTCACCGCCGATGGCACGGGCGACTGCACCGAGCGTCGGCAATGTCGCGACGACCTTGATCTCCGCCATTGCAATGGATGGAATGAGCATTATAAACAGGATCAGACTGCTGATGAGCGTTTTCATATTTTCTCCTTGGGGTTTTATATTTTTTACAAACGGATTTGCTCAGGCCTAACGGCCTTCGCTTGTTGTTTTATGTGAGCAACGTTAGTTGCGAACAAATCCATTCGTTAAATAAATATCATAAAGTGAGCAACGTTAGTTGCGAACAAATCCGTTTGTTAAAATAACAATGATTGCCATCTCAACGCATCCCGCAATTCACTGCGTTATGACATTTCAATTCCGCATTCCGAATTCCGCATTCCGAATTAATAAAGTGAGCAACGTTAGTTGCGAACAAATCCGTTTGTTAAAAATTGCTTTTTCTGAATCATGAAGTGAACGCCTTCACCAAGCAGTGCCACGGCAAGCGCCAAAGCGGTCTGCGTCGGTCCGACGGGGAAATCGAATATAAAGGCAAAGATATATCCGACGAAACCGCAGCATGCGCCAATGGCAAGTGAGATGAAGAACATGATGCGCACATTGGGGGCATGGCGTGCGGCGACGGCGGGCAGACAAGATAAAGCAAATACGGGCATGGCACCCATCATGCGCGTCGTATAGGTAATGGCGAGTACCAGTGCGACGTATTTGACCAGATTGAGGGCGGTGACGGGGATGCCGGCCACCTGGGATGCATCGGGCCAGAACGAGGCCGATTCGAACCCGCGATGCCCGTAAATCATGATGCCAAGTAAAATGAGTGTAATAAAAATGAGCCCGATGTATTCGTTGTGTTCGACCAGAACGGCATTGCCGATTAACAGTTGCTGGACATCCTGGATTTCGTGGACGATTTGTTTGCCGATGAGAATCGTTGCTGCACCGCCGCCGAGATACAGAGCCGCGAGAATGGCGTCCGGGAGTTTGGCGCGGCGCAGCACGAGCGATGCAATGAGAAAAACGCCGAGAGTCAGGATAAAACTGATGAGAATCGGCTGCATGTACCATGGCGCGCCGTCGTGAAAATGCAATCCGAGGAGAGCGGGCAGCCACAGCGCAAATGCAACGCCGGCGCTGGCTGTCTGAGACAGCGCGGCGCTTAAAAATACGATGCGTCCCAAAAGGATGTAGATGCCGAGCGCACCGAGCAGTGCACCGGCCAGTGCGCCGCTGATGGCGGCTTCGGCGAAGAATTCCCAGCTGTCGAAAAAGAGCGTCAGTTTATCCATTGGCCGTCTCCTGATAACCATCTTCGGTAAATTCCAGAATGTGGGTCATGCTCTCGGCATGCAGCGAAAGCGAATGAGAAACGGCGATGACAGCACAATTCTGCGAACGAACGATTTGGGCCAGATGGACAAAACAGGCTTTGGCATGTTTGGGATCCATGGCCGAAGTCGCCTCATCCAAAAAAACTAACTGCGGTCGTCTGACAAATGCCTTTGCCAGCAGGGCGCGCTGTTTTTGACCGACCGAGACGCGCGAAATATCGCGGTTTCGGATGTCGGTGAGTTCAAACTGTTCGAGCGCATCTTCGATTTCTTTGCGGTGACGCCATGCATAAAAGGGCTTTAAAAAGGATGTACGCGTTTCGAGCCCGAGCGCGACCGTATCTCGAATGCGCGCCGGCGCTGTCGATGCAGCCTCCGAGACCTGGGCAATGTAGGCGCAGTCCCGTGCTTTCTCGAAACTGCCGCCGATCGGCTTGATAAAGCCCAAAAGGGTCTTGAGCAGCGTCGTTTTGCCGCATCCATTTTCACCGGCAATGGCCCAGCATTCGCCGGGATTGACCTGCCAGTTCAGGGGCGGCATCAGCGCATGATCATAGCCGAATTCCAGATTTTTACAGATGAGGCATGGCGTCGTCTCTGTTTTGTCTGAGTTTTGCATAGTTCACGTTTTCTTCAGCGTATTCAGTTGGATGGGGTGCGAGGGGGTAGGCGCGTATTGAGCTGCAGAGACGTGTCATGACACGTCTCACAGCGAGATAGCGCCGCAGGGGGAGACTTCCCCCTCCACAAAAAAATAATTAATGTGCCATTTCGAGCGTCGCATGATCCGCAATGACATCGGCAAAATCGATTTCACCTTCGGCTGTGACAATGGCATCGATAAACGCCGCATCGATAGAAATCACGCCATGGAATTCCTGTTCGTAATCCGATTTGGCATTGATTACCCTGGACAACGAAATGCTCAGCGACACTGGATCGATATGGCTGTGTTCATGTTCGTCTTCGCCCGCGTGTTCGTGATCGTGTTCGTGATCGTGATCATCCCCTTCTTCTTCTTCGTGATGGTTGTTGATGTCGATGGCGGTGTCTTTGGTGACATTGTGTCCTTTAAAGTGAATTTCGCCAAGTTTGACGCGGAATTCCGAAAGCGTCACTTCGTCGAGGTCGCCTTCGGCAATGTTCGAAAGCGAAACTTTCTGGTTCAACGTGTTGAGCGTGACCGCTTTTTCGACATCGGCTTCAAAAACGGTGGCTTTGCCAGAGGCTTTGTCGGCCAGGATCTGTTTGATTTCTTCGAATGTGTAGGTAGCATCCGATTCGGTCGAATGGCAGTGGTCGGCATGGCAGTTGGTAAACGGTGCAGGCGGATTGGCCGGGTCAAATTCGACATTGCCAGCGTTGCCTGATCCAGCCGATACCAGTTCGATCGACTCGATTTCGACTTCGAGGCTGTCGATGCGGATTTGGTCGCCGTTCGATGCGGTATAGGTCGAGCCCGTCTCGGTTTTGGCCGCCGTGACGAGGGCTGTGTCCAGATTGAATGTGGCGTGCGCCATGGCTTTGCCGTCTTCGGAACAGGCCGTCAGGGCAGATGCGGTTAAAATGGCTGCGATGGTCATGAATTTGTTGAATGTACGCATAAAAATCTCCTTATGTATTGCTTATTTGGATGCTCGCCTTGGGGCGACCACACGGGGTCGCCCCTACGTCTCGCAGAACGCGCCTATGCGCCTGCGGCACATACGGCGCGTTAATAACTGTGTGCGGGGTGCGTGCCCGCGGTGATTTCGAGGGCTAAAAACAGGGCATAAATGGGATCGTCACGCCATGAGGGAACGTCGATGGACGCCTGGGCGCGCAATCTCGAAAAATGGGATGGGTACCAGGTCACCTGCACAGATGCGCGTCCCCGGTCGTCTGTCCACTCGGGATCGATCATGTCGTTTTCGACGCCTGACCCATACTCGCCACGAATGCCTGTGGCCCAATGGCGGTCGATTTTCCAGATAAACTGGGCGTAGCCGACGGCATCGAACAGATTATCGCGCGGTACCTGGCGCTGACGGAAAAACGCCTCCGCCTGGAATGCCAGATACATTTCGGGATAAGCTGCCGGTGAATACTTTATATAAATGTCGGTGGCATAGATATGCGTCCGCGTGTCACGTCCGGTGCTGTTCGGGGCCGTCTGGTAAGAAAGCCCCCAAAACAGGCCGAGATGATCCGAGAGGCTAAAGAATTGTTTGGCAGACAACGTATAGAGGAAATCCTGTGCGCCTTCGACGCTGCCGTCGTTGCCCAGAAAACTGCGGTTCGATGCATTGGAGGTCGGCATTTGTGCCGACCCGACGACTTCGAGATACCACGGCAGCGGCGTCAGCCACGAGATTTCCACACCCAGTCCGCGATTGCCTTCGGCCCCATAGAATTTCCCGATGGCAAACACCTGATCGACAAAATCCCAGGTGTGCGGGTGAGTATTATTGATGCGACCGATACGGGACAAAAACTGGCCTGCGCGCACCTGGAGTCCGGCAGGCAGTCCCAATGTCGTGACGACGGCTTCTTCGAGTTCGACACCGGCCTGGCCGAATACCAGATTGGCGCTAAAACTAAAGACATGATCGACACTCGCCGCTAGGCTCATTTCGAGCTGCTGCAGGTTAAAGCCAATGCTCTTGGGATCGTGTGCGCCCGTCTGCAGGTTCTTTTCTTCCGAAAACCAGGCCAGTGCAAAGTCCGCAATGACAGCCATATCCGGGTTCATCGACTGAATGGCACTGACGATGGGATTGCTGTTCTGGGAGGACTGTGTCTCGGATGTTGCTGCATCGGCTTCGAGTGCCGCCATGAGCTCGGCCTCTTCTTCGGGGGTGAGTTTTGTTTCGGCAATCTGGAGTGGTGCCTCTGGCTGTGCGGATGTCTCTGTTTGTACCGGAGATTTTGAGTCTTCGGGAGGGATTTCGGTCGATTCGGCTACGGACGCCTCCTTTCCGGATGCATCATTATATATAGATGATGTTTCTGACAAATTCGGATCGTCGGCCTGTAGATCGGCATTTTGAGTTTGTTTATCTTCCTTTTGTGAAATATCAGTTAGCGATAACGAAGCTGCATCACCTTCGAATGGTGTGTGGTCCGAAGGTGATGCCTCTTCGCTGGCATTCGAAATGCGTTCCTTCTCCTGCGTTTCAGATGCCAAGTCCTGCGCTGCGGCATGGGGTGAGCAGATCAGCCCCATGAGCAACGACAAAATACAGATCGAGCGTGAGCTTCTTTTATACATATTGAGCCCTTAATATAATTAGCAATTAGCAATTGGCAATTGAGTTATTCATTCCCAAGTGATTCTCTAAAGCTGAATAAATCTAATTCTTTAGAGCAGACAATGGGCATGTACGGCTCATTGCACATGGCATATTCAGATTTATTCCCAAATAATGCACTAAAGCGTGATACAGTCGTAATTGCGATATATTTGTTTTGATAATAGAACATGCCCTACGGTTAGCACACAATCGATCATAATGATTGATTTGTTCATAATTAAGTCAAAACAAATGATACGTTTTAGAACATATTTGAGAATGCCCGCATCATAACGCATTGCTTTATGGAATGAGTGTGAATATTTTGTCCGTCGATTATACTCATTCAGGCATAGAGTTTGGAGCTTAGAGAAGGGATTAACATCTCAAAGTTCAAAGTTCTAATCCATGAAATGAATCGTCATTGGAACAAAACATATCCACGCTGTTTAAACATCGCATTGCGCATTGGGCATAATTAAGCCACAGGTGGTGACTGTTTGGGTGCGCGGGATAGAGCATGGTGAGAGAGATAGACGATCTCAAGGCGTTTTGCGATAATTTCGTGGGAGATCGTCACGTCTTTGCAGAATTCAAACGAATGCGCATTAAAGACAGGAACGGGGGTAGAAGCTCTTAATGCATGCTCCATAGCGGGGCATGAGTCATCGTGATCATCGATGTCTTCGGCATGCAGATTGGCAATATCAGTCATTTGAACATCGGGGTGTTCGATGTGAACGACTATGCCATTTGCACCGATGGCATGCACCGATTCCTGGTTGTGAACAAAAAGCGCTCCCCAGGAGAGGATCTGAAAGAGCAGGAGAGCTGTCGTCAGAAAATGCAGACACGACCGCATACGGAAAGCCGCATGTAATTTCATAATGGTCGTGAGCAATATTTCTAACATTTTTTATCCTGAAATGAACAAAGCTATCGTCAAAGAGAATATCCTTCTCTCTTTAGTTTTGTACAATTAGAAGAAAGAAATTCCGATGTCAATAGAAAATAAATAACTATAAATATATATTCAATGTACAATTGAACAGATGCTCAACTCTTTATTTTTTATTCTGAAGATAAAAAATGGCTTTGTTTAACCACCGTGGATATGTATTTGTCTTTAGATTTCAGCTTTTCATTGCTTAGAGCTTTGAACTTAGAGCTTTGAACGGCGATCCCTTTCTCTAAGCTCCAAGCTCTAAGCAAGAATTGAATTTTTTAACGAACAAAATATCCACGCTCGTTAAACAGAGCTTAAAAATAGGATGAGCTGAATCAACACCGTATCAAATATGCTTTTTTGGGGTAATTTAGTTACTGGTGTGTGAATGCGCTATATGTAGGTGTGAATCGTCTGTCGCATTTCTAGGTAACCACAAGGGTTACCGCATTCCCTTCCCGCCCGCCGACTCGCCGTCCACCCTTGGAAACGCACGGTCTTGGCACACGTCACCCTTTCCGACTTGTACCGTCGTAAAAAATGGGCATCCCAATGTGCCTGGCCTATATGGCACTTCTGCACGAAGTCCGCGTCCGGAGCCACAATGCAGTAAACTGTCCCTCAGTCGGCCATATATTATGTTGGGATTTCTGCGTCAGACAAAGCCGGATGTGAACATTTGCCACCTCACGAAAAAGAGAAGGCCCATTCCTTCATTAATAATGATGCCGTCAAAGATGGCGTTGTTACATTTTTTTTTTCGTGGGAATGTTCAGCCCTCATGTGAATTCTTTTTTTTTCCGAATAGCCTGCAAAGACGCGGCAATCGGCAATCAGCAAACGAATCGAGCTGTCCCGGCGTCGAATGCCGAGTGCCGAATGCCCCGGATTTGCTTTGATAACGGATTATGACATTGTCATGGGGCTGAATAGTTACTTTTTCGTGTATGCGCATTTGGCGCATACAACTTTTGAGCGTACTACCTGGCAAGCCCCAAAAGCATTTTGAAGCCCCGCGGGCAGGGCTGTCGAGTTCTAAAAATGCCTGACTTGATGGAAATCGCAAAAAACTTGATGATTGTTTGAACTGAGCCCTGAAAGGGCGAGCAGATAACAGCCCGGGGGGAGCGTTAGCGCAACCCTGGGACTCGGTGTTTTCCCAACAATAATCACCCTGTAAGGGTGAAAGGCAACAACAAGTAAAAATAGAACTTGATAGCCCTGAGGGCCGGGGTAGCGTTTTGAGCTGCCCATCGGGATAATGTGTCTATTGGGTATTTACCCAGGAAGGAACGATATATCGGAGGGCATAGCGAGGAACGAGCGAGCCCGGAGAGAGCGGCGTATGCGCAGAGCGCATAGCCGCAAGAGCGAGCCGTATTGCGCCACGGCGCAATAGGCTTGCCCATAACAGTACTTGAAAGATTTTTCTCATGGCGTTAAAAAGGCGCGGGTTCGTTGGGGGATTTTTTACATATCATTTAAGGATTCGTATGAAAGTAGAAGGAAGAAGAGAAAGTTCAAACATTCGTGATCAGCGCGGTGGTGTGGGTAAGAAGGCTGCAGCGGGTATCGGTGGCGGCGGTATGATTCTTGCCGTGATCATTTACATGCTGACCGGTCAGAATGTCGCACCACAACTCGCTCAGACACAGGCGCAGTCCCAGAAATGCGTGGGCGCAGAATGTCAGGTCGATACACAGGCTGCTGACAGCAACACCAAAGGTCATGCGTATCAGACGGGCGAATTTAAGAATGAAGGCGAGTTAAAGAAGTTTGTCTCGGTGATTTTAGCCAGTACCGAAGATGTCTGGAATCAGGTCTTTAAAGAAAATGGTCTTCAGTATCATGAACCCTCGCTGACGCTGTTTTCACAGGCCGTCGATACGGGCTGCGGTCATGCCGATTACAATGCCGGCCCATTTTATTGTTCGGCAGACAAGAGCGTTTTTATTGACCTGAACTTTTTGGCCGATATGTCCAAGACCCTCGGTGCAGGCGGCGATTTTGCATACGCCTATGTCATTGCACATGAAGTGGGACACCATGTTCAGAATGAACTGGGCTATCTCGTCAAGTATGGATCTCAGGAACAGATGCTTCGCAAGAGCGGAAAAGAAGAAGAAGCTAATTTTATTTCGGTTCAGACGGAACTGCAGGCTGACTGCTTTGGCGGCGTTTGGGCCAATCGCGAAGGCAAAAAATACAATTCTATTTCGGACGCTGATATTGCCAAAGGCATCAATGCTGCAAAAGCTGTTGGCGATGATAAATTAGGTGTCAAACGTCGTGAGAATTTTGGCCACGGTTCTGCAGAAATGCGCATGAAATGGCTTAAACGTGGTCTAACCACGGGTGATATTAAACAGTGTGATACCCGGGTTTATACAACACTCGACCAGTTGCAGAATATTTAATTGGTAATTCATAATTCATAATGCATAATGATTGGTTAATCCCAAAGTAAATCCTAAAGAATTTTGAGATTGCATTCATCATTATGCATTCATCATTATGCATTAAAAAAGCCATCTTCGATGGCTTTTTTATTAATCCTTCACGGCTCTGCGGCTTTTTGCGCCACTGAGGGGCTTGGAAATTAAATCATTGAGTGAGCTTGTAAAGTCGCCGTAGGTTTCATTGGAGTTGCGATAGACTTTTTCCATGAATTGGCTGTATTCGCGGTTGACCTCTGCTCTGGCTTCTTTGGCGCGGATGAAATCGCCTTCGGTACCGGCCAGCTGACGTTCTCTGAAGAGTTTGTTAAAGGCATCGCATCGCTGTTTGAGCTGATCGATGAAGGGTTGGCAGAGGGATTCTTTGCGAATTGCTTCCGAGATGGCGTCGAGTTTGACAATGAGATTGGCGAGTATTTGGTATTCCTGTTCGTAAGGGAGTTCTGTCGGATCTTCGAATTCATCGAAAGTATCTTTGATTTCAGCAGCAGCACCACTGATATTGTTGTCGGGATAATTGACGACACCAATGAGAAATGCATTGAAGTCGACCCATGCCATGTCGGCCGCAGCATCCAGAGCAATCAATTCATCGTCTTTTGTTTTATCCCACGCATTGTCGAATTTTTCGACGGCATCCAAAAAGGATTTGGCTTCTTCTTTACCCTTGGGGAGGACTGAATCAAGCTGCTTTGTGATTTCTGCTAAATAATCATGGACTTCGTTGTGATTTAGAGAATCGAGATTGAAAGAATTTGCCATTGGGGCGCTCCTGGAAAATGTGAGTAACTAAAGATAAGGCAAACATGCAACTGTTCAGAATCACAAAGATTGCATCTAATGCCTCGATAAAACGCATGTTAAATTAACATTTTTTTGAATTTGCGTCGAGCATTATCAATGAGCAGTTAGCAGTTAGCAGTTAGCAGTTAGCAGTTAGCAGTTAGCAGTTAGCAGTTAGCAGTT
>OCTW011580115.1_pt1 | contig 13469 bp, 6 predicted proteins | sample 1539671 | NCBI WGS metagenome assembly OCTW01 (sample SAMN02144230, study PRJEB22623) | gut metagenome | biome: sheep rumen | host: Ovis aries | place: New Zealand | reverse complement strand
GAGCCGCTCGCGATGCCTTCGGCATTGAGGTTTGAGGTTTCGCACTTTCGCACTTTTTAATCACTGCTCCGCTCTCGTCAAACTCAGTGGTGATGCCCAGCGGCTCAAAGAGGCGGCTGACGCAGCTGTCGCCCTGCAGGCTGTTGGCAAAGAGGCCGTGGAGCCTTACCTCACCCTGAGGGGCGAGGGCGAGTATTTCATACCAGTAGCTGGCGGCGCTCCAGTCGTTTTCTATAGTGTATTCGCCGCCCTGATACTTGCCTGGGCGAACAATGATGGTGTGATTGTCGGGCTCTTCAATGCTGATGCCAAAGCGGCGCATCAGGCTGGTGGTAATGCAGATATAGGGGCGGCTGATCACCTCGCCTACGATGTTGAGTGTGAGGCCTTTCTGCATGGCTGGGGCCACCATCAGCAGGGCGGAGATATACTGCGAGCTTACATTGCCGGGCAGACTGATGGTGCCGCCCTCCAACTGCCGTCCCTTGATGTGCAGCGGTGGATAGCCGTTCTCGCCGTCATAGCTGATGTCGGCTCCCATGCTGCGCAGCGCATCCACCAATACCCCGATGGGACGGTGACGCATACGCTCGGTGCCAGTGATGACCACGTCTTGGCCCTCGGTAGTGGCAAAGTAGGCCGTCAGAAATCGCATGGCAGTGCCAGCGGCACCAATGTCGATGATGGCCGGCAACTGGCCTTCTGAGCTCTCTAATTCTCTAACTTTTGCACTCTTAAGCCCTTGTTCCATGGCTATGGTGTCGTCGCAGTCGGAGATATTGTGGAGCCGTATTCTTCCGCCCGACAGGGTTCTGAGCAGCAGCATACGATTGCTGATGCTTTTGGATGCAGGCAGCGAAATACCATCTATAGCCAGCATGGGACGCCGTTTGGCGGTTATCTTTAAGTTCATAAGGTAAGTAATCGCAAATATTTCGGACAAAATTAGAGAAAAATTTTGGTATTTCAAAATAAAGCACTACTTTTGCACTCGTTTTCGGGGTGTAGCTCAGCTCGGTTAGAGTACGCGTCTGGGGGGCGTGGGGTCGCTGGTTCAAATCCAGTCACCCCGACAACAATAAAACTGCGAGGATTTTTCCTCGCAGTTTTATCTTTATACATTGCGTCGCCAGTGAAAGGACGGAAATCAGTCCTCCTTCACTACCTTCTTGCCGTTGACAATGTAGATGTGGCCCTTTTGGGGATTCTTGACCTTGCGGCCCTGCAGGTCGTAGTAGACATTGACCGACCTACCCCCAGCCCCTCCCGAAAGGAGGGGGGCTATGGAAGTGATGACAGCATGCACGTCCACGTCGTGGTGAGGCATGGTGTCGGGCTCGTCCGCCCAGGTGTAGTAATAGTCGTCGTCCTCGGTGTTGTCAAGCGGTGTGATGGCTGTGCCGTAGTTTACTTCGAAGGTCTTATACGGTACGCCGTTTATCAGGTAAGTAAGCTTATATATCTGAGGCGTGGTATTGTCAATCTGTATGGTCTCTCCGATTATTTTCGTGGAGCGTCCGGAGATGCGGTGACTCTGCTTGTTGATATAGGCATTGGATGGTCTTATTATATCCACGCGCCCCTCGAGGATTATTTCATTCCATCGATCTATACCACTCAGCGCACTGCTATTAGTCTCGGTGGTTATGGCCTCAACGTAGAGGCGGCCTTCGTCTTTCATACGAAGCGTGGACAGATAGACAGCCTCATCGTCGCTGTCATCAATTTCACCCCCAAAGCCGCAATAATAGCCTTCTGCGACCAAGTGCAGGATCTCATTGTCGCTGTCGCCGCAGATAGTGAGGGTATCCTTTTTTTGGCGTATAGCGTAGTTGCCTTTTACGGAGAGGAGGGCATGGCCTGTAATGGTTGTGTTGGCATCAAGGCAGATGCCTGTACAGATGTATTCAGAGGTTTCGTAGCCTTCTACGTGCGAATCTCCTGTCACCACGATTGTCAACCCGGGTATTGCGCTGTAGATGCCAGTATAAACTGCATTGGCGGGCATGCTTCCTGCAATTTTTTCCCCTTTTATGTTTGCGCCATTGAGGGTGAGTGTCTTGGTGTTAGAGTTAAACTGCCATCCGTCGCCTTTCTCCCTGGCGTGCTTCACCTGTTTGCAGCCTATCCAGAGGTCGAATCCGTAGCACCCATCGGTGGCGGTCCACTCGCCGTTTTCCTGATGATAGACTGTCCAGTTGTTGGCAGCGGCCGCTGCCACGTGCTCGGCCCTGCACACGTTTTCCTCATATCTGTTATCGTGGTCTATGACAAAGATATGGCCGTTTTTCCTGTTGAGCCCACTCAGCAGCGTCATCATGGCGCTGGACTTGATGCGGTTGCCGTAGCACCTTATGCTGTAAAGCTCGGATGAAGTAGGCATCTTGAGTGACGACAGCATGTTGTCTTGGCACTCAATCCTTTCCAGCGGGGCATGGCTGGGCAGGTTGAGCGTTTTCATATTGTTGTCCTGGCAATAGATTTCCTTTATGCTGGTGCATGAGGTTAGGTCAAGCGAAGAAAGGCCGTTATACTTGCAGTCCAAATAATTTAGACTATTGTTGGTGGGCAATCCGAGCGAAGTAATCAGGTTGCTGTCGCAATAAAGTTCTACAAGCCCGGTGCACTCCGTAGCATTGATCGACCCAAGGCGGTTTTTGGTGCAGTAGAGGTATTTCAGGCTTTTGCCGGGAGGCAGGGTGAGCGTCTTTATCTGGTTGTGTTTGCACGACACCTCTATCAGCTTTGTGTTGTTGGAAAGGTCGAGAGAGGGGGATATGGAGTTGTTGTCGGCATACAGTCTGACCAGGCTGGTAAGATACTGTATTCCTTTTAGCGATGTGATGCCCTTGCCAGACAGATTCAGCGATGTTATCCAACTTACCTCATCGTTGATGAAGTTGGTCAGGCCGAGCGGGTCGTCTTCGGTGAGATAGCCGTCTGCTCCCCCCGACTGAGAGCGCAGATAGTTGCGGAACACCTCGTCGGGGAAGTTGGTCTGATTTATTGAAACGGTGCTACAGATGATGATGTCGCCATTCGTTTCGGCGTTGTTGGAGCTATATACAAATCTCTTCTGGTCGCTGTTGTAAACGATACTCTTGTATGTACTGCCGCTGGCATGGGGCAAAATAGTCAGACCCGACGCGGAGAATGCTTTGAGATTCTTGACCGGACTGTTTTTGTCGTTATCCAGCCGCAGGGCGGTATTGTCGAGGGTAAGGCTGGCAATATCCCAAATGGTATATATATCGCTATCGTTGTTGTTTGAGGATATTATCCAGACGCTGGAGTTCTTCATTATGATGTTCTCCGTAGCGTTTTTGCCCACGATGCCGCAGCTATGTGTTGACGTGATGTATAGGGCAGCACTGTCGAGCCTGAGTGTGGCGCCGCTGGTGATGTAGATGGCGTCTTCGTATGTGCCGTGCACCTGGCAGTCCATGATGTTTGTCACGTTTCTGCACTTGATGGTGGTGTTCTTCTCAAAGCGCAGGGGAGCGGCGTCCCGTGCCAGGAAGTAATTCGGCCCGTCCATGATTACGGTGAGCCCGTCGCAGCCAGTGTTTAGGATGGCGCGGTTGCCGGAGCCCGTGCGGTCAATCCTGACGTTCTTCAGCGTCAGCGTCTTGGTAGAGGGATTGTATTTGACGGAGTAGCTCTGCCCGCTGTTGTAAGCGGTGATTTTGTCGCCCGTCACGTTGTTGTAGTTGGACGAGGTGACGCTCACTCCGCCCACCTTGATGCCGTAGTCTTCGGCGCAGACATTAACGAACACGAAGACGAAAACGAAAAATAATATCTTTTTCATAACACTACCTTATTTATATATTATTTTCTTTCCGTTGAGGATGTAGATGTTGCCCTTCACGGGATTGGTGACTTCGCGGCCCTGAAGATCATAGTAGACATTGACCGGCCTGCCCCCAGCCCCTCCCGAAAGGAGGGGGGCTATGGAAGTGATGACGGCATGCACTTCCACGTCGTGGGCTGGCATGGTGGTGGGCTCGTCCTCCCAGGCGTAGTAGTAATCGTCGTCCTCTGTGTTGGCGAGTGGCGTGATTTTGGCTCCCTCTTCAATATTGAGGGTCTTGTATTGTTCACCATCAATAAGATAGGTGAGCTTATATATGTGTGGACATTGGCTGGTGGGAGCCCAACTTCCGTTATAGTAGTGCTGCAGAGTCCAGCCTTTTTTCGCAGCCTGGGCTACATGTTGGGCGGTACATGTGTTCTTCTCAGTGCTGACAGAATGGTTGACAAGGTTGACGATGCCTCCCTCTGCCTGGGGCAGGCTTGTGATAAAGGTTTTCAGGTTATTGCCTTGAATATTATTGTCATAGCAGTCCACATGTTTCAGGATGGTGGTTTCCGGCATGGTGAGGGAGGTCAGCTTGTTGTTTTGGCAGTACAGCTCCTTGAGTGGGGCTGTGGCAGGCAGAGTGAGCGACGTCAGTGCATTGCTGTCGCATGCCACATAGGTAAGCTTTTTGTTCTGCGAAAGGTCGAGGGTGGTTAGCTTGTTGTTGCGGCAATACAATTCTTTAAGAGAGGTGAAGTGTTCAATTCCGCTAAGCGATGCCACCTTTTTATTGTTAAGGCTCAGTCGGTATGTCTTTGTGGTCTCGTCGTAGATGAAGTTGATGTCTGTCGTAGTGTTGCCATAGGCATTTTTGTTAACCAGGTAGCCATCGGCTCCCACACCCGTAGCAAGCAGGTATTCGCGAAAAGCCTTGTCGGGGAAGTTGGTCTCATTTATTGCGATGGCATTGCTGCACAGCATGACAGTAGTAGGCCTGTAGATATAACCGGAAGATTCAAATTCTTTCATCACACTGCTGTAAGATATTTTCTTATAGCCAGACGAAGTCTTGATAGGCAAGTAAGTCATGCCCGAATATATAGTAAGCATCTCCAGGTTTTTCATCATTGGTGCCTTATCTACCTCTATCTTTATGTCAGAAAATCGCACATCCAGCACCTTGATGTCGAAAAAGGCATATTCATCACAGTCGGCATTGTTGCAATCCACCCACAGGGAGGAGTTTTTTACATACACTTTCTCGCTTCCTTCTTTTCCTACGATGCAGCTGCTGTTGTTAGCCGTTACGTAGAGGGCAGCATTGTCGAGAGTCAGGGAGATGTTAGAACCGGCGAGATAGATGGCATCCTCGTCCACTCCTATAATCTGGCAGTCTTTAACTGTCTTGATGTTCTGGCATTTGATGGTGCTGTTGTGCTCAAACCTTACGGGTGCTGCGTTCTTGGCATAGAGGTAATTCTTGCCGTCAAGTACCACGGTCAGATTTTTGCAGCCGGTGTTGTAAATGGCGCGGTTGCCTGAGCCGGTGCGCTCTATCTTGACATTGCGCAGGGTAAGTGTATTGGTGGAGGGGACGTACTTGACAGAAAAGCTTTTGCTTTCGTCGTAGGCCTTGATGTTGCTGCCCGTCACGTTGTCGCAGTTGGAGGAGGTTACGCTCACTCCGCCCACCTTGATGCCGTAGTCTTCGGCGCTGACATTTACGAAACCTAAAACAGAGGCGAATACAAAAACTAATATCTTTTTCATTGCTTAATAAACAATCTTTTTCTTGTTTCTAATGTATATATTGCCCTTCACAGGATTGGTTACCTTGTGTCCTTGCAAGTCGTAATAGATGTCAGACTCTTGACTCTCGACTCTCGACTCTTGACCTTGAATACCGGTCACAACAGCATGTACATCCACATCATGGTTGGGCATAGTGGTGGGCTCGTCCTCCCAGGCGTAGAAGTAATCGTCATCCTCAGGGTCTTCCTCGTGGGTGATGGGGTCGCCGTACTTCATTCGTGTAATTTTATAGATAACGCCGTCTATGTAATATGTTAGGTTGTAGCTGATTGCTTCGTACCATGCGTGGTACTCCAGATCATGGTCGGGCATAGTCGTCGCCACGTCTTTCCATCCACCGAAGGTGTAGCCCACTTTGTCCGGCACCTCGGGCAGCTGTATCTCTGCGCCATAGCCAAGTATGCTGGTGCTAAAAATCTCGTTGTCAATATAGAAGGTCACCGTGTGCGGGTTGGTGGCAAAGGTTGCCGTGATGGTCACGTTGTGGGCTGGCATTGTGGCGGGCACTTCGCTCCATCCGCTGAAAGTGTAGCCCTCCTTGGTGGGCGCTTCGGGCGCGGTGATTGTAGCTCCGTAGTCGAGCGTCTCGCTGGTGTATTCTTCGCCGTCAACGATGTAGGTGATGGTGTATTGCTTGACGATGTACCATCCCGATATTGTAAAATCGCGGTAAGGCATGTATTTGGGAAGATAACTCCAGCCCGAAAAGCTATAGCCTTCCCTTGGGGCAGGATCATCTATCGGATTGATAGGCTCGCCGAATGTTATGTCGTAGGTTTGGTAAACCTCGCCATCGACTACGTATGTGAGCTTATATTTGTTGATAGTAAATGTGCCTGTCACCACTACATTGTTGCTGGGCATGGTGGCGGGCACTCCCTCCCATCCGCTGAAGGTGTAGCCCCTCTTGGTGGGCGTTTCGGGCGCGGTGATCGTAGCTCCGTAGTCGAGAGTCTGGCTGGTGTATTCCTCGCCATCGACTACGTATGTGAGAGTATATTTATTGATAGTGAAAGTGCCTGTCACCACTACATCGTTGCTGGGCATTGTGGTCGGCACGTTCTTCCATCCGCTGAAGGTGTAGCCTTCCTTGGTTGGAGCGGCTATCGGAGTGATGGTGGTTCCCTCCAGCACACTGAGGACTTTATACTCCTCACCGTCAACCTTATAGGTCAGATTAAAGTAATGCGGACAGCCGGTGGTAGGGCTCCAAGTGCCGTTATATTTGTGGTACAGTATCCAGTTGCCGTTCTTTGCCGTTAAACATTGCTCGGGACGACACTCGTTCTGCTCGTCGGGATTGCTGTGGTCAACAAAATATATCGCTGTTTGCCGAGGTGCATCATAAAGGTAATTGATGAAATCAGTCGTAGCACTGCCCTTTATCCTGTTGCCGTAGCAATTGAGAGTGGTCAGATTTTCGTCATCTGCCGGCATTTTGAGCGTGGTCAATCGGTTGTTCTCGCATGATAGCTTGGTGAGTTCATTTGCGCTGGAGGGTAGCTTTAAGGAGGTCAGCAGATTGTTACCGCAACTTACTTCCTTCAAAAGACTACATTTTGACAGGTCGAGCGAAGTAAGGCTGTTTTTGGAGCAGTCTATGGTAGAGAGCAGCGAATAATAAGTTAACGGTATTGTTGACTTTATAATAGCAGGTAATTTTAAGCTGCTTATATTATTATTGGAACAGCTCAGAACCCGCAGTGCCAGGTTCTTCGACAGGTCGAGAGATGTGAGGCTGTTGTTCTGGCAGTAGATATCCTGTACATGCGGCAGATACTCTATTCCCTGCAGCGACGTGATGCCCTTGTCCCATACAGATATGGTTTTTATTGTCGTAGTGTTGTCGTAGATATAGAGAGGGTTTACATTGCCATCCTCCACACCAAGCGGGTTTTGGGGAATGATATAGGTATCGTTGATTTTAGCACGAACTACTCCACGGAATGTCGCGTCGGGGAAATGCTCCTCGTCAATAGGCACTGCCTTACTTATCTTAATATCGTACTTATATTCCTCTCCGCTTGACTTCAATACAAATGTTCCCTTAGTGCTACTGTACTCTATCTCCCCATACCATGTTGGTAATACATACGTGCCTGACGACAATGAGAAGGCCTTGAGATTCTTTACCGGTGATTGAGATTGACTTCCTATCAAGCGTATAGCGGAGGCTTGCACCTGCAGCGACCCGATATCTCTCAGGGCATAATATTCATTGCCTGTGTCTATGCCGATACTCAGCGTAGAATTCTTTACCACTATTCTCTCGGTAGCATTCTTGCCCTCTATGGCGCTGCTGTTGCTGCCTCCGCTAATTATCACGGCTGCACTGTCGAAAGTCAGCGTAATACCGTTGGTGAGGTAGATGGCATTCTCCTGATCTCCGAGAATTAAAAAGTCCTTAAACGAACCTACGTTTTTGCACTTGACGGTAGTCTTCGTCTCAAAGCGCAGGGGAGCCGCGTCTTTGGCATATAGATATGCTGCTCCGTCCAACACGACGGTGAGCCCTACGCAGCCAGTGTTGTAAATGGCGCGGTTGTCAGAGCCGGTACGCTCTATCTTGACATTCTTCAGCGTGAGCGTCGTGGTAGAGGGGTCGTACTTGACGTAATAGCTCTCGCCTTCTTTGTAGGCCTTGATGTTGCTGCCCGTCACATTGTTGCAGTTGGACGAGGTGACGCTCACTCCGCCCACCTTGATGCCGTAGTCTTCGGCGCAGACGTTAACGAAAACGAAGACGAAAACGAAAAATAATATCTTTTTCATATCATTACGTTTTTGCATTTTACCATGTAATATAACAATCATAGCGCAAAAATAATTGTTTCTCCACACATATCCGTATTTTTTTAGCAAAAAATTTGATTTCCAATGACGCATAGTTGCTGTCAGCCCGCTCTTTTCATGCCATAGCGTGCAAAATTAATATGTCCCCGCCGCAAGTGACAATTGCAGCGGGGACGCATTACGAAATTTGCGATTCTCTATAAATCCTGATTGAGGAACACGCCCTTTGTGGTAAGTGTCTTGACGTGCAGCTTGCCTCCGCGGCTGGAGAGGATGCTGACGGCACCCTCTTTGATGCTGGGCCCTCCGCCAATGAGCACGGGGAAAGAGGCTCCCTCCGTGCCGTGGGCATACCATTTCAGTTCGTGGTTGTGCGCCCCGATGGCAATATTGAAGGGCTGGTCCTTGACTATCGGCCCCCAGAGTTCGGTGCAGGGGCGGTATTTGTCGTCGTTGCCGAAGATGGGTATGTGGCTTATAAGCACGCGGTTGGCGGCTTTGCGGAAGTCTTTGCTTTTCAGTTCGGCCCTGAGGAAGTCGGCCTGGTCCTGGCGCAGCTGGGTGAAGTCGTTGAGTCCTGCATAGACGGGGGTGGTGTCGGGTTTGTCTTCACCTGCGTCGAGAATCACAAATCGGGTGCCGCCCCATGTGAAGGCTCCGTAAGTCTTGTCGTTGCGGTAGCCTATGAGGTCGTGCATGCCGGCAGAGTAGAAATTGCGAATCTCGTGGTTGCCGCGAATGAAGATGACAGGCTTCTCTGCCCCGTTGATGGGGTCGGCGCAGTTGTGTATCATCTTGACGGCATCGCTATAGTCGGTGGGCTCGGGCAGGCAGTCGCCGTTGAATACAACGAAATCATAATCCACGTCTTTGATGAGCGTCCGGAGAGTGTCATAGACGGCCTTCACCTGATGGAGGTCGTTGAAGACAAGGGCAGTGAAGTCGGAAGAATTGAAAAATTGAAAAGTTGAAGGATTGAATTTTGAACCATCCTTTGCGGCTTTGCGACTTTGCGACTTTGCGACTGGTGTCTTGAAGCTGTAGAACTGCGTCCTCAGCGTGTCGCCGAGCACCGTGGTGTAGGAGCTTTTCTTGGTCAGACCCACCACGCATACGCGGTAGTAGTAGCGCTGGCCGGGTTTGAGATTGGTGAGGCGTATGCTGTTGTCTAAGCGGTAGCACACCTCCTGTCCGTCGAGCATGGTGCGGGCGCGTTGGGTGGTGAGGGAGTCCTCGCCGTACTCCACCCAGGTGTGGCAGACGCTGTTGGTCTGAAACATCACCGTCATCTCTGTAGGCCGCGGGTCTTGCAGGTAGGGCTTGGTGGTCATCAGCCTGTCGGCCGGTGTCTTGAGCGTCAGGTCGGCCACTATGGGTCGGTGGTCGGAGCTCACTGAGTCCTCAATCACCCAAACGTTGCGGCGTGCTGCGTTGATATTTGATAGTTGATAGTTGACAGTTGATAGTTGGGAGGGTAGGGGCTTGTATACGGCAATGTAGTCGATGCACTCGTTGGGTTTGTCGGCGGGATAGGTAGGCTTGTCGGTATTGCTGAGAATGATGAAATGCTCCTGCATGCGCTTGAGGAAGGGCGAGTCGGGATGGCTGTTCCAGTCGCCCATCAGTATAAACGGTTTCTGCCATAGGGCAGCCTCGCGGAGTATGGTGTCGCAGGCGGCGTCGTGTTCGTCTTCCAGTAGCGAGAGGTGGGTGCAGGCCACCACGCACTCCTTAAACTCGCACACCAGCAGTATGCGGTCTTCGTCGCGGCTGGGCATGGGTATGCGCTTCACGCTCAGCGGACGCTGCTTGCTCAGTAGTGCCACGCCGTAAGAACCTTTCCCCAGCGGAATGGCCGATGCATAGGTGGAGCGCATCAGGGTGCGGATGCCGAGTTCCTCGGCCTGATAGACATTTTGGCTTCGGGTGGCGCAACTGTCCATCTCCTGCAAAGCCACAAAGTCAGCGTTGTATTTCTCTATCACGCTCGCCGTGCGCTCCAGGTTGAGGTCATACTTCATGCCTGCGCAGTGCCTCACATTGTAGGTCATCACGCGGATGTTCTGACCAACAACCGTTAGCCAATAACCGTTAACCGTTAAGGCCGTCAGCAATATGCAAAGGAATTTTCTCATTCGTCTTTTTTTTGTTGAATCTTCAACTCTTCAACTTTTTAATTTTTCAACTTTTTAATTTTTTAACTTTCCTAGTATCTTCTCTTGTTCTTGATGAAGCGCATCGCAAAGTAGGCGTTGAGGTTGAGGCAGCTGTTGTACATGCGATAGTCCTTGGAGTTGCGGTTGTCGCGGATGGTGAGCTCCATGTTCGCTCCCGTCACGATGCGCGGACTGATGTTCCACACCGCTGCCACGCGGGCCACGCCGCCGAAGGTCAGCTTCATCTTGTGGTCATAGAGGGGCTTGAGCTCGGGAATGCGCTCCATCTTCACCTTCTTCACGTTGCCCTCATCGTCGTGCACCCAGTCGTGGGCGTCATAATCCATGCGGCTGTACACGTCAATCATCGGGCGTATCGAGCCGTGGAGCAGGAATTTGCCCTGGTTGGGAGTCCAGTTGTAGCCGTAGCCCGCACCGAGGGCGATGCCAAAGGCACTGAACCTCTCGCGGCTGGCACAGATGGTGTCGTTGCTGCTATTGAGAAGGTCATGGGCGTGGAGACGCGTGAAGTTGACATCGCCCGTAACGAAGAAGCTGCCGGCGCTGCGCTTCTGGATATACTGCGCATAGTTGGCGGCGCTCATCGAGAACTTGCGGTGATTGAAGGCATAGTAGAAGTTGCCGTACCAGCGGATAATGTCGTCCAGCTCCCACATGTCGTTCTCGCCTATCTTTGCTTCTTCTTCCTCGTCTATAATGTCATCCCTCTCATATACAGAGTGGTGGGCAATCTCATCTATGGTATAGTGCTTGTCAATAGCACCAGCCTCATAAAATGCATCGAGAAACGTGTACATCAACGGCAGGTAGCGGTAGTCGCGGAATCTGGCATTGTTGAGGCTGTTGCGCTCAAATCCCATTTTGAAACCGAACTTATTGCCGTTGCTGCCGAGGGCGAAAGCCTTCCTGCTGCCCTTGCCGTTGAGGGTGAAAGCATAGCTGGCCGAGAAGCCGCAGTAACTTACACGGAGATTGAGCGACGTCTGGCTGGTGCGGGAGAGAATCTCCTCCGTCTCATAGTTCTCCAGCCCCGGGTAGGTTTCATATATGTCGGGGTCAGTCCAGCTGAAAGGGATGTGGATGTTGTCGTGGTTCCAGAAGTTTTTGCTCTCCACGGCAACCATCAGGTTATACTTAGGTGGAGCAATATAGTTGGTGTCGAGTTTGGAGTACTTGATTTTGTCGATGCCGAGGTCCACCTTTTCGAAGAACGACTGACCAAAACCAGTTAGTGCAGTGGTGATGAACAGCAGAAAAACAACTGATAGTCTTTTCATTTTAAATCTCAAATTATTGATAGATTATATAATTGTGTGCAAAGATAGTTAAAAATCTCTAAACGACAAGCCATCTTACCAAAACAATACCCGGTTCGCCAGTAAAACCCTGTGTTTCTTGTTAACAAAAACCGAGAAACTGAGGTGAAGGTGCCCGACTATCCTGCAAAAGTTAGTATATTTGCAGCAGAGAACAAAAGAATTTACAACCTGAAAACCAGAAACAAACATGAAAATAAAAATCTCTGTGTTACTCGCTTGTATCTCAGTGATTTCCCTCACAACGATGGCGCAGGATGAGTCAAAAGAGTCCGGCGGGGGACTCCTCCAGCGTATGGACAACGCGATAGAAAAATTGAAATCCCGCGGTATAGATACCAACTATATCCAGACTCCTAAGGAGCCGTGGCAGATAAGCGTCAAGGGCCGCGTGGCACAGACCGACCTCCAGATGCACTCAACCATAGATGGCGGAGCAGTGTATGCGCCGATTATGCAAGGTACCGGCATAGACATTGTCGGCCCCTTGCTGGTGCGTCCCCGCGTTACAACTCCCGTGTCGAGCTCCGTGGGTATGCAGGTAGGCTACAAGGGCCTGAGTGCCAGCTATATGTTCCCCATCGGTGGCGACAAGGGGCGTAGCCTTTCATTGCGAAGCATAGGCCGATTCCACAGCATTCATTTCAGGTGGCATCAGTTTGAGGACAAATCGCCTGAAGTGTCGGGCACCATCAACATGAAAGGCCTTTCCCCGGAGGCTGCAGGCTTGTTGGATTTCAATCCGGGAGATATGGACGATGCAACAGGGGCACGGGAGTACAGATTCCTCGACAAATGGCACCTTACATCTCCCATCAAAATCAAGACGCTGGTGTTTGACGGATTCTACATCTTTAATTACAAGCATTTTTCTTACGGCGCTGCCTACAATCAGAAAACCATCCAGAAACGGTCGGCCGGTTCCTTCATTGCCGGTGCTATGGCCTACTATGCCGACCTTCGCTTCAACAACAGCAGCAATGGCGAGCTGATTACCTACATGGGTGGTATAGGGCGCATACGTCAGTGGCAAGGCAGCGTGGGCGGCGGATACGCTTACAACTTCGTGCCCGGCAAGGGGTGGCTTATCAGCGCCACGGTCATGCCCATGGTAACATTTATGAACCGCATGAAGATGGACCAGTACAGCTCCGACTTTGTGGAACTGGCAGCCCAGGATATGCGTGAACATACAATCGATGAATACTACAACAGCGAAGACATTGTGTGTACACTCAAGCATGAGGGCGCCGTTACCCGCAACAACCGCTTGACAATGAATTTCACTGCCCGCATGTCAGTCACATACAACTGGAGCCGCTACTTTGCCAACGTGAACGGACAGTTCAACAATTTCCAGTATCGCCACAAATCGACCAAGAACTCCATGCACGGCCACCTCAACGACTGGTATGTCAATGCATCGGTCGGCGTGAGGCTGTAGCCAGCTCATCGGGTCATCAGTAACTGGTGACCCATTTATTTTAGGCAACAATATAGCAGTTGGCACAGATTACTCATAATGCGACCAATTCTGACTGCGTTAGTTGTATGTTTATTGCATAGCAG
>OCTW011527864.1_pt1 | contig 13472 bp, 11 predicted proteins | sample 1539671 | NCBI WGS metagenome assembly OCTW01 (sample SAMN02144230, study PRJEB22623) | gut metagenome | biome: sheep rumen | host: Ovis aries | place: New Zealand | reverse complement strand
GCTTCCTTTCGAAAGCTTCTAAATATAAGGAATATATTCAGGGTTGCATTTCTGTCTTGTTCTCATATAAGGTTGGAAATGTGTTCCGGACCCCTGCAGGGCAGGTCTCCGTTTTTGTTTGTGCCGCTCTGTTTTGTCCTGCGCGACAACATTCGATATGTTATCACCGAACCGCGGCTTTGTCAACAACTTTTTTATTTTCTAATCGAATCTTTTTTCAGAAGCTCGCAGTTCAGTGCAGCCTTTCTGTTGCAGATCCGCCCGAAAATCTTTTGTTGCTGCGCCGCTGTTTTTCAGCAGCGAAATGTATCCTACCACTTTCAAAATGCCTTTGCAAGCACTATTATTAAATTTGCAAATTTACGCTCACTTTGCCGGTAAGGATTGCTTTTTCTGACTCATTTAGTGCTTCAGCGCGTTGATATGCTCACATAATTTCCAATATCTCTATGATTCATTTGCCTCGGTCATATGGCTGGATTTCGTTTTGCTTTTTCTGCGTTCCTTCAGCACAGCGAGCTTCCCCTGCAGTTCTTCCGACAAAGTGCCTGCACCGCTGCGGAAGAGGCGTCGGGCCGTCTCTCGCAGAACACGTTTTTCTTCGAGATTCATATCCCGGTATGTGCGGAACAGCTCTGCAATTCCGCGGACCTGATCGGTTGTAATCTCCGACAGGTTTTCTACTCCAGTTTCATCAAACAATGTAAAGATTGTATCGACGACTTCCCGCCTTTCCTCAATCGTCATTCCCCGGATCCAGTTTTCGACCGCACGTTCCATGAGAAGGCTCATTTCCGAGACTGACTTTGCCTCCTCGAAGCGGTTGCGGTTCACCTTCCAGGTCAGCGCATCATGCTGCAGGATTCCCTTTGCACTGCTTCTGATCACTTTGTGATAGTATCCGCATTCCAGTAACAGACCGAAGATAGATTCCTCAGGAATGATGCTGTGAACCCGGGGAAGAATCTCCCGATACTCATCCGTGTCCGTCACCTCTTCCAGAAGCCCCGGTCCGTCATGGGTATAGACATCTGTGATTTGGTCTCTTACAGATGGGTTACAAAAAGCAGAGGCAAAGACAGCAAAGTTCCCGCCTTTGGAATGCCCTCCGACAATGATCCGACGATGACCGGTCTCATTCTGATCATCTGTATGACAAAGCAAGGTGTTGAGATATTCCGCGGCGCTCTTCTGACCGGCGGTCTCCTTCTGAAAACCAAAATAAAAATCTTCCTTCCATCCGATCATCGTATCGTCTGTTCCCCGGAAAGCTACGTAGGTTGTCTCATTGTCCAGCAGGAATGTAACTGCTGACATCTGTTCATTTTTCTGAGATGAAATCTTGTTCACATATCCGGTCAGGCGCATATTCCCAAAGCGGGCGCCGCTGCAGAGTTTATCCAGAAGCAGAGGGGCACGTTTGAACAGAGTTCCGCTGTCCTGAATTTCCTTCATCGTGTGGATATTCCAAAATGCTTGCGCTGCTTCCCGGATCGTAACAGATTTTATTTCCTGTATATTCTCATGTAGATTCTCATTTATATTCGTTTCCGCAATTATCCCGGCGCCGGTATCCTGACCGGTCGCCTTCGATTCATGAAGTCCGGGTACGATGCCTTCAAAGCCACAGTAAGACAATTCCGAAAGTACCAGGCTGTCAACTTCATTGAAAGGATCTGTCGAAAAAGGTATGTCACCTCTCCAGTCAAGATAATCCAGAATATTTGCCATCGCACTTCTCCTTGCCAATGAGCGGTTTTTCGGTTCACATGAACACAATCTTCATTGATCACATAATTGATCACGCTTTGCATCCGTCCTGTCGCTGCCTCATCATTTTAACACATCGGGCTTTATATCACCACGACAGACAAAGGGCACACAGGCCGGCCGCGAAAAAACCGGACGAAACAGCTGTTAACCTGTTTCGTCCGGTCTTCTTCAAATCATATTCAAATCATAGAGTCCGGGCCCCGGGTAAGACCCGCTGCCGGCCAGAGATCACTTGAAATATCTGTCCAGGAGGCCCTTGAAGCCCTGGCCGTGTCTCGCCTCGTCGCGAGCCATCTCGTGGATGCTGTCATGAAGGGCGTCCAGACCCATTTCCTTGCACTTCTTGGCAAAGGCGGTCTTGCCTGCGCAGGCGCCGTTCTCAGCTGCGACGCGTGCCTCAAGGTTCTCCTTGGTGGATGCAGAGACCACTTCACCCAGCATTTCGGCATAGCGGGAAGCGTGGTCAGCCTCTTCAAAGGCTGCCTGGCGGTAGAAGGCACCGACTTCGGGATAACCCTGGCGGATGGCTGCTCTGGACATAGCCAGGTACATGCCGACCTCGGAACATTCGCCGGCAAACTCAGCGCGAAGGAAATCCTTCATCTCTTCGTCAAGGTCAGAGGCAATGCCGATCTTGTGCTCGGAAGCCCAGGTCAGCTCAGCGGTCTCATCAACGGGCTCGAATTTGGATTTGGGCTGCTTGCAGATCGGACATTTCCAATCCTCGGGAAGATCCGCAAACTTTACGCCTTCCTTCTCCTCATCGTAGACGTGACCGCAAACACTGCATTTGTACTTCATCTGTTTTCCTCCTGATTTATAATGGTGAATATCTGACAAGGGTGACGGTCCGTGACCGTCACCCCTTGCTGATCTAATATGAAGAGTGCAGTCGTTCAGGAACATCGCGTTGACCGCACCGGACAAACATCGAATCAGTCATCCAGTGACTCGATGGCCTCGACATAGCCCATGAGACGGTTCCTGCGGTCCTTGCCCATGTTATTGTAAGCGTTGATCAGGTGTCCAAGCTCTGTTTTCTTGCCGACGACATACCAGTCCGCGCGGCTCTTGCGGGATCCGTTCTTCTCAATGCCGGACAGAAGCCATTCCGGTGTCACATCCAGAACCTTGCAGATGACCATGATCTTCTCGGACGTGGGATTGGTCTTTTTCTTCTTCCATTCACTGATGGTGCTCTGCAAGATTCCGGTCTCCTCGGAAAACTGTTTCTGGGTCATGTGGAGTTCCACAAGCCTCTCAAAAATCCGTTCGCTGATTGTCATTGTTACCCTCCCTGTTCGCTGCAGTCTGTACAGATCTGTACCAAATTTGCCCGTTCTGCACTTCCCTTCTGCATTCCGTCATATTACGCCGGATGAACCTTCTCTTATTTGCAAGGCACCATCCATTTACGTGAATTATACTACTCTCCGAAAATTTGTCAAGTGATTCACCAAACCTTTTAAAATTCGCGGAAACCTTTCGATTACCTGTATACATATACCTGTATTCTTTTAACCCGGGAAGAGCCGCCAGGCCCTGCCTATACTATTCCTATACTCCTTTTTCTCTGTTTTTTGTCAGTCTTTTACTGATTTATTGTATAATAACAGGGATAGCTGACTGTCTGCAGGTCTTTGAGAGGAGGTGTTTCTATGAAAAGGATTTTAGCGTTGCTGATCGCACTGGTGCTTCTCATCTCACCAGTGTATGCGACATCCGCAACTGGTTCATTCTTTGACTTCACGGACGACATTCTGGAAAACGGAGACCTGATCTACTACTTCCAGGAGATGTCCCTGCAGCTTCCCGGCGAGTGGCGCGGGAAGATCATGACAGAGCAGTTGGACAACGGTGTCTCCTTCTATCAGAAATCCAGTCATGAGAAGTACCTGGAGGAAGGCATTCAAAACGGCGGTTTCCTCTTCCAGGTCGGCGCCAGCGTCAATCAGAGCTTCTCGCAGCTGCCCAAATTCGAGTACCTGGGTTTTTGTGAGGAATCGGCGATGAATTACTATCTCCGCCTCCCCACGGACTATCCCGCCTACAATGAGCCGGACATCCGCGAGGAGTACGACAAGATGGCCGGCCAGATCGACTACGTCGTCAAAAACGTGAAATTCTACGGCGACCGCAGCAGCGGCTCAGAGTCATCAGACGATTCCAAAGACGACGCCTCGGGCGATTCGAAACAGAAGGAAGAAGGAACCGCCACTGAAGCCCCCAGGATAGAGACGGTGGAGGATGCAGCTTCTGCCGGGATGACCACCGGCCTGTCGGGCACGGATGCGGTGACGCCCGAAGACGCGGCCGAAAATGCCGGGAAGGCCGGCGCGGACAGCGCCTGGAAAGCACAGGACGTCCGTTATTTCTTTGAGCACAAGATGCTCCCCCAGTATTTCTATGACAGGCCTGAATCGCTCCTGGCCGGCATCTATAAGCAGGGTCTCTATTACCTCTGGGAACTGGTCTGCAAGGAAAACGAGGCGGAGCCCTTCTATGCGGAAAAGGATTATATCACCCACTGGTACACGGACAACAAGACCATGGAGCTGGTCCAGATCGAGCTTCCCGAGCCCGATGCGGCGACTCTCTGCTACAGGATCTATTTTGTCTACGGACCGGATGAGGACCAGAACGCTTACTACACGGTCGAGAGTGATGAATTTGCCCCCGACACCACGATCCTGGGGACCTGGACGAAGGACGGCACCCACAAGATCATCGGGACCATGGATGTCCTGGACAAAAAGAGCAGCGACTACGAGGATGCCCTGAAGAAAGAGGCGGAGCAGATCGCGGAGCTCGCCAACATCTCCGGTGACCTGATCCTGGATCCGGGCGCCCTCTCGGTCTCCAATATCACTGCTTCCTCTGAGAAAGACACCGCTGGCTCTACGGAAAAAGATTCTTCTGCTTCCTCCGACCAGGATGCCGCCAGTTCCGGTCAGAAGGATGAAGCGGAAGCTGTCGGAGAAGGAGAAACAGAAACCTCTACTGAGAGAAACTATGACGCGGAAAGGCTTGCTGATCTGCAGGATATCGACTGCCCCCAGCAGGGCTTCAGCATCAAGGCCGACAAATCCTATGCCTGGGACTACCAGGTCGGCACCGGCATCACCATCTATACGGATGTCAAGGACAGCATTCCCTATGTGATCGTCTACCAGGGCGAAGACCTGATCGCGGAGCCCTTCGAATACATCAACGAGCAGTACACCCCTTACATGCAGAAAAAATACGGGGATGACCTGATCAGCTATGAAGAGGAAAAGGAGTACTCCATCGGAGGCAAAAAGCTCCCCGCAGGCGTCTACCAGTACAAGCTCGGCGACTATACGATCGAACAGGTGAGGCTCTATGATTCCTCCGGCAAGCACACCGTGGCCTATACCGCCAAATATATCAAGGACAAAGGTGAGGACACGATCAAGGCCCTCGACCGCGCTGTGCGGTATTTCCAGGCAACTGACCTGGAGCGCTGAGGATCCCTCCGGAATCGTCCGCAAAATGTCACTGAAAAGCAGTCTTAATAAATTCACCCCAATAAATTCACCCCGGATAAACACCGGCCGGTCGGGCTATATGCCCTTCCGGCCGGTGTTCGGTTTTTGAAAGAAAGCCGCCACATGCGCCCGACTACTCAACAGTCAGCAGACGTGTGGTAACCGTCATGTGACGCTTCATTGTATTCATCCGTTCGTCTGCATGATTCGCGTGTCATGGTCCGCAGGTGTTTACTGCTCAATATCAATATCCCAGTAGTAGAAGCTGTTTTCATCGATCGAATAGTCCTGCTCAACCGTCCCGTCCGAGTATCTGACTTTTCGTATGACGGCGTAGATCCTGTCCAGTCTTGACCTGCCATTGATGGGCATGTAGTCCGTCGTCACCGTCTCACCCGGCCTGACCGTCTTCTCTGTCGTAATGGCATAGAAATGATCCTCGCCATTGAGCCATTCACCCCAGACATCCGTTCCGTAATAGACAACCTCAAAGGCTGTGACCGTTTTGGAATTCGAATAATTGGTGACCTCCATCCGGAAATTGAGGAGATCAGTTGCATCACTGTCCCATTTGTAATCGCAGTAGCTGCCCGGCGGGAAGGCCATCGGGAAATCAGGTTCAACGCCGGAGCTGCTGGTGGACACCCCGGCACTGACCAGGTAGTTTCTATTCACATATCCCGCCTTCGACAATTCGGGCGCATAGACCATCCAGAAGGTGGAATCGCTCCTGTCCAGGACGACCACGGGATCTCCCGTATAGAGCTTGCCGGTCTCGTTTTCAACTTTCGTCTCCTTACCGCTGCGCAGCGCCAGATAATTCTTACTGACCTTCGCATACATGAGATTGTTCTCATCGTAGGTTCCCTTGTAGACAAGGTAATTGCCGTTGACATAGCCTACCTTGTGTACCTTGGGGGAATAAACGAACCTGTAGCCGTCCTTCTCGGAAGGGATGGGGCAGGCGACGACAGTCTCTCCCGTATACAGCTCCGCCATGATATTGCTGTCCTCCCCGGAGGGCTTCCTGCGGAGCGCCAGATAGCCCTTTTCCACCTTCACGGTATAGGTCGACAGCACCGGGCTCCATGCAAAGGCGGGCTGGCGCGCCGTGAAGCGGTAACTGCCCGCGAACAGCATGGCAGCGATCAAAAAGACGATACTGTAGAGCCGGATTTTTCTCTTTGCGGATGCATTCGCTTTCATCAATACACCTCCCGAAAAAACTGCAGGCAGAACGCCCTTTGAATATGGCTGTATTACACACTTATTATATCAAAATATCGACGGCTCCACATGCGGTTTTGCGTAAATCAGACCATGCAAACGGTTGAGAAATGGTTCAGTTCCATGCCGTTCCCCCTCCTGATGGCGCGAACTTGTCAAAAGGGACAATTTTCTTTTGCTTCTCTTCAACAAGTCTTTGTAGCATTCCGCGTCCGTCTGCTATATAATAACTTCTGGACAGTTTGACTGTCCTCCGGAGGCTGACGGACAGTCCCCGGACAAGGCGAAGCCGCAGACAGTTCCGTCAGGTCATTCTACTGCGCTGCGGTTCCGGGGCAAATGAAAAACAGAAAAAAACAGGAGGTACTTACAATGGGATGCTTTTACTGTGATGAACACCACGAAGGCCGCGAGGGGATCATGTTCAAGGTCGGCGATATGAAAGCCGGCGTCCTGTATCTGTTCAAGGATCAGGCACACAAGGGCCGCTGCGCGCTGGCACTTAAGAACCACAAAAAGGAACTCTGCGAGTGCGACCCTCAGGAGAGAAACGACTTCTGTGAGGATCTGGCGAAAGCTTCCGGCGCCATCAAGAAGCTCTGGGGCTGCACAAAGATCAACCTCGGCTCCTTCGGCGATACCAACCCTCACCTCCACTTCCATATCGTCCCCAAGTATGAGGGCGGCTTTGAGTTCGGCGGCAGCTTTGCCATCACCAATCCCGAGCCCGTCCTGCTCAAGGATGAGGAATATGCGGAGATGATCGAAGCCCTGAAGAAAGAACTGGGCATCTGATCCCGCTGTTGAACAGCAGCTGTCTGAATGATCAGAGATCAAAACTCCCTATAAATGACATAAAAGATCCCGGCAGAAAGAGATGACATAGCCTCTTCCCGCCGGGATCTTTCTTTGTTTCATCTTTTCTGACGTTTTCTCATCAAAAAACGATCGGACGTCCTCTGCAGTCTGTTCTTTTCAGGCAGCGGACCGGGTCGTGGGCTTGATTACGGCATCATCCCGCCGGTCTTTTACACCAGCTCGACCTCCCGCCGCATCAGCCCGCGCAGGGCAGCCTTGAGGATCTGCGCCCTTCTCTTCTGCTCCTGCGTCTCTGTCTTCAGGCTGGTCTGCCCGCCGTCCTTGTATTCCACGCGGACTTCCTCCATGCGCAGGTCCTCTCCTGCCAGCAGGTCGAGGAGCCGGTCCGCCTCTTCATCTGTACAGAAGTCCGCAGCCTCTCCCGCGGCTGTGCCTGTCGCTCCCGCCATCGGGTCTGCTGCGACGCCGGCTGTCAGGCGCTCGATCCAGGCTTTCTCCCTGTCAGAGAGGAAGCGGTCAAATTCCTCGTTTTCTCCGAAAAACTCGTTGCCCACATTGTCGTTCCGGTACTGCACTAAAGTTCTGTCCCCCGCCTTGGCGAAGTGGAAGCTGAACTCCCTTTTCAGGTTGGGGAAGGCGGCCGGGATCTCCATGAAGGTGACGGATGCGATCTCCGTCTTCTTCATCATGGAATCATCCGCAGAGGCTGCAGCAGCGCCTTCCGCATCGGCTGCCGCTTTACCTGTTGCAACAGTTGCATCCGTTTTGGATTCGTCCCCTCTGATCCGGACCACTTCCCGTCCCGGCAGAAGGAGGTTCTCGACACGGTTCTCGATGGCGTCCTTCCAGCCGGGGAGCTTTTCCATCTCCTCCACCCAGTTGTCACAGGGGAGCTTTTCAAAAATCTCCAGTTCCTGCGGAGAAGCTGTGAAGCCATGGTTTTTGGCGGTGCGGAGATAGCGGTGGATAAAATAATGCCCGACCTTCTTGCTGGACATATCATAGTAATACGAGAGGCCGCCGCTGGTCTCGTTATCCACGGAGTAGTAGACAAACCCCGTAAACAGGTCCATCTCCAGGCTGCGGACGTACTCGCCCTCCCTTCGATCCAGGACAGCCAGGCACTTTCTGGTACGTCTCCCGAGAGGAATCCGGTAGGAACCTCTCTCATCGCTGTATTCCAGGTAACCTCTGCTGACGTTCGCTTTCATGTCTCCTCCTGTTTTCTGCGGCGTTTTCCCGTCATGACCGTATTTTTCCAGACCCGCAGCCGACGGCATCACGCGTCCCCGCCCGCACCTTCCCGCCGCGGCGCCGGTCAGTGATATTCCGGCATCCAGCCTTTATGGGCCTCAAAGAGCTCATCGCACATGGCGACGATGTCGTCGATGGACAGCTCCGCGCAGGTGTGGGGATCGAGCATGACTGCCTGATAGACGGCGTCCCTGCTGCGGGTCCTGGCCGCCTCAATGGTCATGAGCTGCACGTTGATGTTGGTGCGGTTCAGGGCGGCGCACTGCTCAGGCAGGTCGCCGATCACAGTGGGCTGGATCCCGTTGCGGTCCACCAGGCAGGGGACCTCGACGCAGGCATTCTGCGGCAGGTTGGTGATCAGGCCCTTATTGAGAACGTTGCCGCCGATCTTCGTGGGATTACCCGTCTCCATGGCCTCCATGATGTAGCTGGCGTATTCTCTGGAGCGCTCATGCTGAAGTGTGGGATTTTTGGTCAGTTCATGGCCGCGCTCCTTCCAGTCCTTGATCTGGCGGATGCAGCGGCGCGGATACTCATCCAGCGGAATGTTGAAACGGTCGATCAGCTCCGGATAGCGGTCCTTGATAAAGTAGGGTGTGTACTCCGCATTGTGCTCGCTGGACTCTGTAATATAATACCCGAAACGGAGCATGAGCTCAAGTCTGACCATGTCGCCGTGGCGGCCGGTCTTCTGATAGAGGTCGTACTCCTCCTTCATCCTGTCCTCCCACTCGCCGGGTCTGGGCTCGCCGTTTGTCAGCATCTGACGGCGCTCCTCCCAGCTGCCGATATCGAGTTTACCGGCGTTGTAGAGGCGGGCGCGGCGCTTGATCTCGGGGTAGAGGTCCTCGCCGTTCCTCGTGCATTCCAGGAGCCAGGCCTGGTGGTTGATGCCGGCGATCTTTGCCTGGACCTGGTCATCATATCCCATGCCCAGTTCATTGAGGAGGGTGGGCGCGCAGACCTGCACGCTGTGGCACAGCCCCACGGTCTTGACTGCCGTCTCGCGCAGCATGGCACCTGTCAGCATGGCCATGGGATTGGTATAGTTGAGGAACCAGGCGTCCGGGCAGACCTCCTCCATATCGCGGGCAAAGTCAAGCATGACCGGGATCGTGCGGAGGGCGCGGAAGACACCGCCCACACCCAGGGTGTCCGCGATGGTCTGGCGAAGGCCGTATTTTTTCGGGATTTCGAAATCCGTGATGGTGCAGGGATCATAACCGTCGACCTGGATGGCATTCACGACATAATTTGCGCCGCGGAGGGCCTCTTTGCGGTTCTCCGCACCCAGGAAGGTCCGGATCGAAGCCTTTGACCCGTTGTTGCGGTTGATCGCCTCCAGCATCTGCGCGGATTCCTGCAGACGGACGGGATCGATATCATAGAGCGAGATCTCGCTCTCCTCGAGTGCCGGGGTCATCATGCAGTCCCCCAGTACATTCTTGGCAAATACTGTGGAGCCGGCGCCCATAAATGTGATCTTCGGCATTTTCTTCCTCCATTTCTATTTTCACCAGATTTTCAGAACATAAAAAATGTTCTGTCTGCTAATGATAATATCGATACCGCCTGTTCCAATATGGAGAAATGTGTTCTGTTTATTTCCTGATATTACATTATCTTGCAAAAACTCCCGCCGCACGGCCGCGCAGGGCCCATGCTTACGGGAGTGATCGATTATATCCTACCAGATGAAATTGGACCGCAGCTGCTCGCCGTTGTCGATGAGCAGGTCCTGGCCGGTCATGCTGCGGTTCACGCAGGTCAGAAACCAGCACAGGTCCGCGATTTCCTCCGGCTCCGCCCAGCGGTGGAGAAGGGTCTCGTCGAGACACTGTTCCATGAGGTCTGGAGATTCCAGGATATGCCGGTTGAGCTCTGTCCGGACGCCGCCCGCGGAAATGCTGTTGCAGGTCGCGCCGTACTGGGCGACGCGGAGCGCCACATTCTTCATATAGGCGACGACGCCGCCCTTGCTGGCGGCATAGCGGGGAAATTCGGCTCCGTTGGAGGCGCTGGAGGAAGCCATGAAAACAATGGACCGGATGGACGGCGTCAGACCGTATTTTTCCGTCACTGCAATGGTCCCCTCGAGATTGACCCTGATCTCATCGCCCCCCTCCTGAACACCGGCATTGTTGACCAGGATCTCCACGCCATCAATTTCCGGCAGCTCTCCGGTGATATCGGCGATATAGTGTTTGTAGTTCGCATATGGCGTATCAGAAGCGGCCGATCCAATATCAGAAGCGGCCGATCCTTTTGCCTGTGCGATCGTGGCCGGCATGAGATCGATGCCGATGACCTCGTGCCCTTCCTCCAGGTAGCGGACCGCACAGGCGCGGCCGATCCCGCGCGATGTTCCGGTGATGACAACCTTCATACCCCTGCAATGACCTCCTCTTCAAAATACTCTGCATGTCTGTCCGGTCCGGGGCCCGCGGCACAGGCACCGGAGTGAAAAAACGCTATAGAGCGTTTTTTTTCACTCTTTCCGACCATGCCGCTCGTAAGAGCGGCAGCCTGAAGAGAAATTCGCGAAGGCGATTTCTCTGAAGGATCTGCAGAGCTTTGGGCCGTCTCGCGGCACAAAGCTCTAAGAGTGAAAAAACGCTATCGAGCGTTTTTTTCACTCTTTGTAGAGCCGGGCGGGGATCGCCCGCAGGAGCGCTGCCACCAGGGCCAGAGAAATCAGGCGGTCAAGATAGTCCGTCAGGATCTGAACGACAAAGACGCTGGCGGTCAGCCCCATTCCTGCCTTGTTGAGGATCTGGACGATCACGGTGGAGCCGGAGGAAGTGATGCCTCCGAACAGAAGGGCCGTGATCAGGGCGCTGGTGATGGTCCCCGGGATGGTGATGATCAGGGCACCCGGAACGATCAACCTGCCCCGCAGATTGAGAGCGCGCGAAACAATACCGGTCGTGAGGCCGAGAATGATCCCGACCGGCATGAAATACAGTGAGTAGATATCAAGCGTAAAGCCCATCACCATTCCGTACAGGAGCGGAGGCAGGATCCCGTAAAAAGGCCCGTAGATCACCGCGATCAGGATCGTCCCGATACTGTCCAGATAGACCGGCAGGTGCAGGAGCAGGGCAATCTGTCCCCCCACGACGTTCAGGGCAATGGCCAGTGCAATAATGCTGAGCTTTTTGGCCGATATGCCGGATTCCTGCACGTTCTGATTCATGCCCTGTCTCTCCTGATTGTTTCCATTCATTTTCCTGTCCTCCAAAGCACGTATTCATCCAGGCGCTTTTTCGATTAAACATGTTTTTCCCAAATGGTTTCCACAAATGGTTTTGCAAATGATTTTGCAAGAATATATACAGCCGGGCAGTCACCGCCTGCAAAGGTCCGCCAGAAGATCCGGCGTCTCCCGGAGCCGCAGGAGTTTCGTCAAAAACAGGCGGAAGAAGCCCTCCGTATCTACTTCTGTCAGCACGATGGCATTCGGCGCATGCCGGTAGAAATTCATACTGTCCACGACGCTCTGACCGCGCGCCAGGTCTCCCTCCGTCTCGATCTGTACATAGAATGCAAATCCCTGACAGAGGTCTCTCTGCGCAAAATAGGCGACCGCCAGCGGATCATTGATGACGCAGCCGATCAGGTGCTCCCACTCCCAGTGGAATTCCATGTAAAAATCCGTGATCTTCTCGACAAATCCGCCGATCTCCGGATCCAGGCGCTTCATATAGGTCAGAAGATCCGGTGTCAGGACGATCCGTCTTGTGACATCGAGTCCGACCATGTGGATCATCTTCCCGATCCTGTCTGTCTCCCGGTAGACCGCTGCCGCGGCATCCGGATCGCACCAGTAGTTGTACTCCGAGACCGGGGTGCAGTTGCCATGGCTTCGGAAGCAGCCGCCCATGGAGACGATCTCCCGTATCTTACCGAAGGCTTCGGGATCCTGCTCGATCAGGCGGGCCAGGGTCGTCATGGGCCCCAGTGAGATGACGCTCACCGTGTCAGACCGCTGCCCGCACAGGATCTCCCTGTAAAAAGTAACGGCATCCTTCTCCTGCCGGATGAATTCCGATTCCGGGACCTCCGGCAGAAAGCTTCCGCCCAGACCGTCCGGACCGTGTGTGTCGAGGGCATTGACAAAAGGTCTCTTCAAGGGTCTTTCCGCCCCCCGGAAGACCGGAATGTCCAGGCGATTCATAAAGCGCAGCACCTTTCCGGCATTGCCCATGCCCATTTCAACGGGCGAATTGCCGGCGGTGACTACGATTCCGAGCAGATCCAGCTCATCCATCGACAGGGCCAGCATAATGGCCAGGCTGTCATCGATTCCCGGATCACAGTCGATGATTACTTTTTTTCTCATTTTTTTGTTCGTCTTCGTCTTTTTCCGTGCCAATCAGTAATATGTACAGGCGGGTTCCATTTGTTCACAGGTCAGTTTCGATCCCGCCGAGTCCTCTTCTTTTTCATGCCGGATCAAAATCATCCCGCCGGACTTCTTTTTTTACATGTCAGACAGTATTCATGCCGGCGGGAACTCTTTAAATAGAAAAATGCCGCAGGAACCTGCGGCATTAGACATAGTTTTTGTATCTGCCTGTTTTTTATCCTGGGTGGGTCCACGACCAGCATTGCTCCGGGGCTCTACAGAGATATGGCCCGGTCAACTTTGCAACTGTATCATATCTGCGGTAAGAATACAAGAGCGGAACTCAGGCGGCCTCATCCTCCAGCTCCAGCTGCTGCCACACATCGGGGGCATATTCCTGCATGATCCGGTCAAATTCACCGATCGCGTCATACAGCCGCTCCATGACGGCGTCCGTGCCATAGAGACCATCCGCATTGCGCTCCAGTCCCTCCAGGGTCAGGGGATAGACAGCGGGAGGATTTTCGAGGTCCAGAAGCGGG
>OCTW011612084.1_pt1 | contig 13473 bp, 15 predicted proteins | sample 1539671 | NCBI WGS metagenome assembly OCTW01 (sample SAMN02144230, study PRJEB22623) | gut metagenome | biome: sheep rumen | host: Ovis aries | place: New Zealand | reverse complement strand
GGCGGCATATAAAGGAGGGTGCAGCATGCGGATACGCGGACTTCTTGCCCGGATCTGGGCCGGGCTCAGCATCCTTCTGGTCCTGGCGGTGATCCTGTTTCTCTTTGTGTTTATTTTCCTCCGGGGCGGGTCGGTGATTACCTGGGACTTTCTCTCCCAGCCGCCTTCCGGTGCGGTGCTCGGCGAGGAGGGAGGGATTCTACCGGCCATCACCGGGAGCCTCGCCTTTACCCTGACGGCCACGGTGCTGGGCGGCCTTCCGGCCATCGCCACGGCGCTGTATCTGGTGTTTTTCTGTAAAAGCCGGCGTCTCGGCAGCCTGATTCATACGATCCTGCAGTGCATCTCCGGCATTCCGTCCATCGTGCTCGGGCTCTTTGCCTACAGCTTCTTTGTCCGGGATCTGAACTGGGGGCGCTGCGTACTCTCGGCCAGCATGGCGCTTGCCATTATGATTCTCCCCTTTATTGAAATCCATGCTGAGAAGGCCTTCCGGGAGATCCCCAGGGGCTTTGTGGAGTCCTCCCAGGCGCTGGGCTGCGCCCCGTACTATACCGTTTTCCACGTGGTTCTGCCCAGCTGCCGCGGTGAGCTCATTTCCGGCATCCTTCTGGGCGCCTGTTATGCCATGGGCGCCACGGCGCCCATGATCTTCACCGGAGCCGTCGCCTTTGCCACTTCACCCAAGAGCCTGATGCAGCCGGCGATGGCGCTTCCGCTGCACCTGTATCTCCTGATCGCGCAGGGGACGACCTCTCTGGACAGGGCCTACGGGACCGCCTTCGTCATGATGGCCCTGATTCTCGTGAGCAACCTGCTGGTCATGATCTACACCGAAAGGAGTCACCGAAGATGGATACAGCGCTGAGAATCGAAAACCTGTCCGCCTCCTATGACGGAAAGAGTGCGCTGGAAGGGGTCTCTCTGGAAATTCCGAAGAATCGGATCACCGCTGTGATCGGACCTTCCGGCTGCGGCAAGAGCACCTTCCTGCGCTGCCTGAACCGCTTTCTTCAAGAGGACCCCGGCGCGCAGATGTCCGGCTCTGTGGAGCTCTTCGGCGAAGACACCGCGAAGATTCCTCTGGAGCTTCTTCGCCGGAAAATCGGCATGGTGTTTCAGATTCCATCCCCCTTTCCCTTCTCGATCTATCGGAACATGACCTATGCCCCCCGCTATTACGGGATCCGGGACAGAAAAAAACTGGATGCGCTGGTGGAAGAAAAGCTCAAACTGGCCGGTCTCTACGATGAGGTCAAAGACGACCTGAACCGCAGTGCCATGAAGCTCTCCGGCGGCCAGCAGCAGCGCCTCTGCATTGCGAGGGCCCTCACCGTTGACCCGGATGTACTGCTGCTGGACGAGCCGTGCTCGGCGCTGGACGTGCGCAGCTCCGCCGTGATTGAGGAGCTGCTGACTTCCCTCAAGCAGCGGTACACCATTGTCATCGTGACCCACAACATTCCCCAGGCGCGCCGAATCGCCGATGAAGCGGTTTTCCTGTTCAACGGCCGGCTGACCGAATGGGGAAGCGCCGAACAGGTGCTTCGGGAACCGACACAGACCGAGACACGGGAATTTCTTTCCGGGGTCTTCGGATAAGGAGGAAAAGATGATTCAAATTGAAATTCCCGGCCGGGAACAGCCCCTGCAGCTGGATGTTCTGGTGCTGGATTACAACGGCACGATTGCCTGTGACGGCCATCTGATCGAAGGCGTTGCGGAGCGGATCCGCAAGCTCTGCGCGAAGCTTCCGGTCTATATTCTCACCGCCGACACCTACGGGACCGTCAAGCGCCAGTGTGAGGGTCTCGGTGCCGAAATTCTGACCTTTCCCCGCGCGGCTGCCGGCGAATGCAAGGAAGAGATCGTCCGCAAGCTCTCCGCCGAGGGGAAGGTCTGCGTCGTCGGCAACGGGTTTAATGATGTTCAGATGTTTGACCTGGCGGAGCTCGCCATCGCGGTTCTGGATACCGAGGGCATGTACGCCGGGCTTCTGTCCCATGCGGATGTTCTCGTGCGCGCCGCGCCGGATGCGCTGGATCTGCTGCTGAAGCCGAACCGCCTGCGTGCAACCCTGCGGAACTGATCGCAAGGTCCCGGCGTTTTGGCTGTTTTACGGTCGTCTTCGGCTGTGCCATAGCCGAAAATCAAATATGCAGCGAGCCTCCACTGTTGATTTGACAGTGGAGGCTCGCTGCTTCATGATGGAAGCGGGATCAGACGCCCGGCATTTTCGTCCCTGCGGTGCAGGTCCTGATGCCGAATTTTTCCGCAAATGCGGCCGCAAAGGAATCCGCGCTGCAGAGGAGGGTGACCCTGGGACAGGCAAGGAAGACCTCGGCGCAGATCTCCGTCACGCTGTCCGGGAGCGCAGCCCATTCCAGCGCCGTGCAGCCCCGGAAAGCCCATTCCCCGATGCTGGTGACACTCTCGGGGAGCACGACAGAGCGCAGAGAGGCACAGCCGGAAAAAGTCTTTTTCCGCAGTCGGACAATTCTGCTGGGGATGCGGACACGCTCCAGCGCACCGCAGTCCTCAAAGGCAGAGGCCCCGAGCTCCGTCAGGGATTCCGGCAAAGAAACGCTGCGGAGGGTCATGCTGCCGCGAAAGCAGGCGCTGTCGATACCGACGATCCCCTCCGGGAGCGCGAGTTCTTCCGGCATGTACAGGTCGCCCTCCCGATGGAGGATGCCGTCGCGCAGCGAGAACCCCATCCGGAGCAGGTCTAAAGTGTCAGTACGGATTGTTTCCTCCATATTGGAAGCCTCCTTTGCATATGGGTCTGCAGGATTCTTCCGGCTCTCCTGGTTTCGGCACGGCCGGTGCTTTCAGCCGCGTTCATGCCTTTTTCACATCCACGAGCCATTCCTTCCGCAGCTCCCACACCGCCGCCTGCAGATAGATCTCGGGGCAGTCCCCGGCAGAGGTGAAAAGCATGTTCCAGCTGTCGCGGACCTTTCGCTTCTGCATCGGATAAAAGGACGTGGAAAACAGCTTATGCGTGCTGCTCAAGCCGATGCCCTTCAGCTCTCGGGCAAAGCGCTCCTCGTCCTTTTCGTCTTTCCCGAGGTACTCGAGGTTCAGGATCCGGTTCCAGACCCGCTGGTCGAAGAACAGCACCCGGTCTCTCGGAATGCGGAAGCTCATCAGCAGGGAATCCGGCCCCATGAAGCACCAGCGGCTGTCGCAGAAGAGCCAGACCGGCGACTCCGCTCCCTCCGGCTTCGGCAGCAGCGCAGACGCATGCTGCCGGAAGAAGGAATAGGCCTCCTGAAACACCCAGGAGCTGTCCCCGTATTTTTTGTCGATATAGGCGAGCTTGACGCGGGAGACGCCGTCCCGCTCCATGGTTTCCAGCACCACCGGCTGCTGGGCGGTGTAAAGGATCACGTCCGATTCAGTCATAGCGCTCGATCTCCCGGATCCACTCAGGCCGGATCTCCCACACGGTGCCGACGCAGTTGTCAACGTTTTCGGATGGATCAAAAATTCTTTCCCAGCTCCTGATGATCTTCTGCTTCATCATCGGGTAAAAATTACCTTTCGAACTGGTAAAGAGCAGCGCTTCGTTGCCGATCCCCATCTGTTTGAGCTCTTCGTTGTGCCTTCGCTCATCCGCCGGATCCAGGGGCACATACATGAGGTTGACACAGTAGCCCCAGCGGTCCATATCCGCGATGAGAATCTGATCGGACGGGACCTCCAGCGTGAAGGTGACCGTGCCCTCTGCCGGAGGCAGCTTCTGCGCGTCCGAGAGAGCCAGCCAGATCGGGAAGACATATTCTTCCGGGATGCGGATCCGCCTGCGGGCCATCTGCGTAAACCAGCGATAGCGCTCGATGTAGTGGTCCGCGATTACGTCATATTTTTCTCTGATATACTCCTCCCGTACATGGTAGGAACCGGTCCTCTCTATTTCTTCCAGAACCTGTGAAACCTGGCGGGTCCAGACGGTGACGGTGTCCATGACGCTTCTCCTTTGCAAGAATATGGTTATCGTGATGCTGCGCTCATCTCAGGCAGAACAAGTACAGATACCGACAGAAGTATAAGTCAGAAAACCCGCGGCCGGGAAGTCTGTATGCCAACCGGCTGCGGGTTTTTGGTTTACCAGGCAGTTTTCTTTACTTTTTGTTCTTATGTACGACGACGTTCGGATCCGGGTAGATCTCATAGTGCTCCTTCTTCAGTGCCTTCAGGATGCTGACCATGGAGCCGCACATGATGAAGATGAAGGGGAAGGCTGCCGCAATGGAGATCGTCTGAACCGACTTCATACCGCCGGAGAGCAGCAGGGCATAGGAGAGCGCCGCCTCGATGCAGCCCCAGATGAACATGGTCTTGTGGGTGGGGTGCAGCGCGCCTTCTTCGGACAGCATGCCGAGAACGAAGGTGCCGGAGTTGGCGGAGGTGATGAAGAAGGTGAACAGCAGGAAGATCGCCACCATGCTCAGCAGTTTTCCGATCGGGTAATGCTCAAAGACATGGAACAGCGTCAGGGAGATGTCGGCGCCGGCTTCCTTTGCCCAGTCGAGTCCCAGGGTCTGGGTCAGGTTCAGACCCATGCCGCCGAAGATGGCAAACCAGATGATGGAGCCGATGGCGGGGACGATGACGACGCCGAGGATGAACTCGCGGATCGTACGGCCGCGGGAAATGCGGGCGATAAAGATGCCGACGAAGGGAGCCCAGGCAATCCACCATGCCCAGTAGTAGACACGCCAGCCCAGGGCCCAGCCGTTGTCGCCCAGGGTGGAGAGCATGAAGGAATCCTTGAAGAAGGTGGAGATGTAGCCGCCGACACCGCCGACCAGAGAATTGAGCTGCAGCACCGTCGGTCCGACGATCAGGGCAAGTCCCATCAGGACCAGGGCCACGTAGAGATTGATGTCGCCGATGAGCTTGATGCCTTTGCCGATGCCGGAAATCGCAGTCCACAGGTAGATGGCCGCAATGGCAACCGTCAGGATCAGCCAGGTGACCTTGTTGTTCGGCAGGCCGAAGAGATAGGTCAGACCGCCGTTGATCTGCATGATGCCCAGACCGAGGGACGTGCAGATACCGGCGATGGTGGCAAAGACCGCCAGGATGTCGATCACCTTGCCGATGGTACCTTTCACCTTCTCTTCCCCGATCAGCGGAATGAAGAGGGTGCTGATCAGGGCGGGCTTGTTCTTGCGGAACTGGAAGAAGGCCAGGCCCAGACCGATGACGGCGTAGTTGGCCCAGGGGTGGAAGCCCCAGTGCATGAAGGACGCGCGCATCGCAAAGTCCGCCGCCTCCGCCGAGCCGGGCTCAATGCCGGCTGTCGGGCTGAGGAAGTGGGCCATGGGCTCCGCAGCACCGTAGAACACCAGGCCGACGCCCATGCCGCAGCCGAAGAGCATCGCAAACCAGGAAGCGTTGGAATATTCCGGCCGGGAATCATCCGGGCCGAGGCGGATCTCACCGTACTTGCTGAAAGCAATATACAGCACGAAAAGGACGAAGATGGTCATCACCAGCATGTAGAGCCATGCGAAGTTGACCGTAACCGCGTCAAACAGCCAGCTTGCCGCGCTGGCAAGGGAGTCGGAGAAGAAGATGCCCCAGATCGCCAGAAGCAGGCAGATCACCAATGAGGCACCGTAGACGACGTTCAGTTTTCCGCCTTTTGCTTTGTTGGAATTACTCATTACTGAATGTTCCTTTCTGAATTGCTGACGGGAGGCGAAAGCGATCCCGCCGCCTGATCCTGGCTCAAAGCAAGCCAAGAGAGCCCCCTGACGGGAGCCGGTCAAAAAAGGGAACATAACAGCCTTCTGCCCCGATCTCCGTCAGCGGAACGGCCAAATTCCGAAGCCGGGAAACAGGGACAGAAATCAACGCGCAGGGTTCGGAATGATCATCACTCCGATTATATAATCACGTCTATATTATTAACGCTTTTTCAAGGCATGTCAAGAAAAAATCAAATACTCGTTTCATTTTTGTGATTGTCCACAAAAAGTCAGCCCGGTTTTTAGACAATACCGACAAATCCTGAACCGCATCCGTCTCCGCCCGGAATCGCTGCGGGCAAAAGCTTCTGTTTTGCTGACAGATCGGCCCGGTTCCGCCTTCGCCGCGCGCAGCCGGAAGCGCCCCTCTGTCCGGCGCCGTGAGTTGAAATTTTGTAAACTTTAGTGACAGAAATATCAAGAATTCTCAAATTGACAAAAGGATACCAATATAATATAATCACAATTAGTAAAGGCCAGGGCCCCGGTCTTTACTCGACCTTCCTGATGAAAAGTGCAGACGGCGCTCCGCCGGCTGCAGAAACACAACGGCATATTTGTGAGAGGAGTAAGTACCGAATGAAACTCAGCATCGGAAACTTATATGTTAAAGATGTTGTCCTTGGCGAAGAGAACTCCTTCAAGGACGGCGTCTTGACCATCAACAAGAAGGCCGCCATCGACTACCTCATGGGTGAGGACGAACACATCACCTCCCTGGACATCGTCATCGCCAGACCCGGAGACGACACCCGTATCGTCCCTGTCATCGAGACGATTGAACCCCGCTGCCGCATGGACGGCCGCACGCTCTTCCCGGGCGTGACCGGCGATCTGGTTCCCTGCGGTGACGGTGAGCTGAAGGCCTTCAAGGGCTGCTGCGTGACGGTTGTCGGCGGCACCTGGGGCTCCTTCGGCGACGGTGTCATCGACATGGGCGGTGAAGGTGCCAAGCACACCTACTGGTCCAAGCTCATCAACATCTGCATGGTGGGTGAGACCGACGAGGAAGACGAGCGGCACGAACAGCAGAAAACCAACCACGCCCTGCGCTGGGCCGGCCATCGCTTTGCCGAGTGGCTGGGTCAGATCGCGAAGGATGTCGAGCCCGAGGAAACGGAAGAATACGTGTTCGATCCGGTTCTGAAGAGAAGCCCCGAGCGCGCCAACCTCCCCAACGTGGCCATCGTCCTGCAGCCCCAGTCCCAGATGGAGACCCTCGGCTACAACGACCTGATCTACGGCTGGGATATGAACCGCTATCTGCCCTCTTTCGTGAGCCCGACAGAGGTTCTCGACGGAATGATGATCTCCGGATCCTTCATGCCGTCCTCCTCCAAGTGGTCCACTTACGAGTTCCAGAACTTCCCGACCATCAAGGAGCTCTTTGCCGAAGACGGCAAGAGCCTGAACTTTGTCGGTGTCATCATGTCGAACCTGAACGTCGCGCTGGATCAGAAAGAGCGCTCCGCCATCATGGTTCGCAACATCGCCCTGAACCTCGGCGTTGACTACGCCATCGTTACCGAAGAAGGCTACGGCAACCCCGACGCCGACTATGTCCGCTGCCAGGTCATCCTTGAGGATGCCGGCATTCCGGTCGTCGGCATCTCCAACGAGTGCACCGGCCGTGACGGCAAGTCTCAGCCGCTGGTCACGCTGGATGAAAAGCTTGTCGCGCTGGTCTCCTCCGGCAACGTCTCCGAGCTCAGTGATCTGCCCGCCTGCAAGACGGTGATCGGCTGTCTCGAAGCCATGAACCGCGACGGTATGTCCGGCTCCTGGGGCTATGACGAAGTCCTCGGCAAGTCCGCCAGAGACGACGGCTCCATTATCATGGAGGACAACAACTGGTTCTGCGGCGACCATATCTCTGGACTCTCGGTGAAAACCATGGTCGAGATGTAATTTCAGGAGAAAGGAGAAAGACACACATGAAGAACGTGATTCTGTATCTGAATCAGTTTTTCGGCGGTGTTGGCGGCGAGGATAAAGCCGATCAGGAGCCCTTCATTGTCGAAGGCCCCATCGGTCCCGGCCTTGCATATAATGCCGCGCTGAAGGATGCACAGATCACACACACGGTTGTCTGCGGCGATAACTTCATGGGTTCCAACACCGATGAAGCCGTCAGACGCATTATGGAAATGCTGAAAGACAAGCCCATGGACTTCTTCATTGCAGGTCCCGCCTTCCAGGCCGGCCGTTATACGGTCGCCTGCGGCAACATCTGCAAGGCAGTCCACGAGCAGCTCGGCGTTCCCGTTGTTACCTCGATGAACGAGGAGACCCCGGGCGTCAACATGTTCAAGAAGGACATGGTCATCATGAAGGGCGGCAACAGCGCTGCCAAGATGAGAAAAGACGTCGGCGCGGTCTGCAAGTATGTCAACAAGGTCCTGGCCGGAGAGCCGATCCTCGGCGCCGATGCGGAGGGTTACTTCCCCAGAGGCATCCGTCACGAGCTCTTCCTGGAGGACAAGCGTGAGAACACCGCAGCCTACCGCGGCGTCCAGATGCTCATCAAGAAGATGAACAAGCAGCCGTATCAGACCGAGCTTGTCATCCCCAAGAAGGACATCGTTCCCATTGCTCCCGCCATTAAGGACCTGGCCCATGCAACCATCGCGATGCTGAACACCGGCGGTATTGTCCCGGTGGACAACCCCGACCGCATTCAGTCCGCCTCCGCCACCCGCTGGGGCCGCTATGACATCAGCAACATGCAGCGCCTGGAGAAGGGCGTCTTCAAGACCATCCACGCCGGCTTCGACCCGGCCGCGGCCAACGAAGACCCGAACGTCATCATGCCGATTGACGCAATGCGCGCCTATGAAAAGGAAGGCAAGATCGGACGTCTGCATCCCTGGTTCTATACCACCGTCGGCACCGGTACCACCGAAGCCGAAGCCAGCCGCATGGCAAAAGAGATTATCCCATTCTTACAGGAGGATCATGTTGACGGCGTCATCATGATATCTACTTGAGGGACCTGCACTCGTTGCGGCGCAACGATGGTTAAAGAAGTCGAAAGAGCTGGATTCCCGATTGTTCAGATGTGCAACCTGATCCCGGTCGCAACCACGGTCGGTGCCAACCGTATGGTGCCCACCATCTCCATTCCGTATCCTCTGGGCGATCCCAATACCCCGAAGGATGTGCAGTGGAAGCTTCGTTATCACCGTGTCGGTGTGGCACTCGATGCCCTCGCCACCGATATCGAAGAGCAGACCGTCTTCAAAGTGAAGATCTGATCAAATTTCCAAATCGCGCTTATTTCGATGATCATATCCCGTATTGCCGGTCGGCAATACGGGATATTTTTATTCTCCCCGCGGTGTGAAATATTCGGTCCTGTTTGAAATTTTATTTGACAGATCGTAAACAAGGGATTATACTGGTTTTACTTACCGCGATTATCTAATAAACGATGCTGAAGGGAGCCTGCCCTATGGATCGTACCAAAGTGAAAATCTTTCTCTATGTCGTTGACTCCGGAAGCCTCACCAAAGCGGCCGGTGCATTCGGTTACACCACCTCCGGCATCAGCCATATGATGTCCGCCATGGAGGAAGAAGTCGGCTTTCCCCTGCTGATCCGCAGCCGCACCGGTGTGACGCCTACCGCCAACGCCGAGCGTCTGATCCCGATCCTGCGCTCGCAGCTGAGCTGGGATGAGCAGCTGCAGCAGACCATTTCCGAGATCAGCGGGATGAACAGCGGTTCCATCACCATCGCGGCCTATTCCTGCATCGCCAGTCAGTGGCTCCCAAAGGTAATCAGCCGCTTCCACCGCGACTACAGTGCCATCGAGATCAATCTCCTGGAGGGGACCTGGCAGGAGGTTGCCAACTACCTCAGCGAGCACCGGGCTGACATGGGCTTCTACAGCTATCAGCCCTCCATTAAATATCATTGGATTCCGCTGAAAAACGACAACATGGTCGTGGCCGTTCCGCCGGATCATCCGCTGGCCTCTCACAGCAGCGTCCTGCTCTCCGATCTCGACGGCGAGAACATCATCATGCCGGCCTACGGGATGGACATGGATGTACAGAATCTGCTGAAGGACCGCAAACCCCGCTGCCAGTTCACCACGCTGGAAAACTATTCCGCCTTCGGCATGGTCGAGCAGGGCCTCGGGCTCGTGATCACCAACGAACTCATCACCAAAGGCCGCGTGAACCAGATGAAGGTCCTGCCCCTGGATCCTCCGCAGAGCATCAATCTCGGCGTCGCCTTTCCCTCGGACACCCAACTGACGCCCGCCGCCGCGAAGTTCATCGAATACGCCAAGACCATTATCCGGGATTCTTCGATCTTCTGACCGCTGCGGGTTCCGCGGCTCAGTCTTTCTTGCGATTTTTTCAACTTTAAAATACATTTTGTAAACTGCCGATTAGAGGTTCTGTTCCGGGAAAACCGCCCTCTTTTCGGCAGTTTTCGCATGTCTTACTTCCCCAGGAAACCGAATCCCACCGTTTTATTTCCATTTTCCGCACAGAAGCTTGCGAAAATTTTAATTCAAAATTGAAAGAATGTCGCTTTTCAGTTTTCTCTTTTCGTACTATTATAATAATGTTCTAAAGCAGGCTTATTCTTTTCTTTCTTTCGTCACGATTATCTTTTCAGGCCAGGCAAAAAAACGCGATGTTCGGCACCTCTCACGAGGGCTTTCCCCCGGGAGATGCACCGGACATCGGGGCCCGCTTTCTTTGCCGGTCTCTCTTGAGATAACAGGGCGGTCTGCGCAGTGCCTGCAGCCCGGACTCCGGGTATCTTTCTCCCTCGTTTTTTATGTTTTGTTGTTGACAAATCAATGTGCGGGAAATATAATATAATCACGGTTAAAAAATCGCAGTCACAAATTGGAAATAACAGCATTCAACAACAGAACAAAATCAAAGGAGGAACCCATGGACAACAAAATTTATGACGTAATGATTCTGGGCGGAGGCCCGGCGGGTCTGGCGGCAGGACTGTACGCCGGCCGTTCCAAGCTTTCTGTGCTGATTATCGAAAAGGGCATTGACGGCGGTCAGATCGCCATCACCCACGACATCGAGAATTATCCCGGACAGGCTAACGTGGACGGCATGCGCGGACAGGAGCTTGTCGCTCCCATGACAGAGCAGTGCAAGAAGTTCGGCTGTGAGCGTGTCAGCGACACCATCAACTCCTGCGACTTCAGCGGCACCGTCAAGAAGCTCATCGGCAACAAGGGCGAGTACCTGGCCAAGTCCGTCATTGTCTGCACCGGAGCGATGACCCGCTTTATCGGCTGCAAGAACGAGGCAAAATACGTCGGCAAGGGCGTCAGCTACTGTGCCGTCTGTGACGCCAACTTCTTTGAGGACTTTGAGATTTATGTCGTCGGCGGAAACGGGATTGCCTGTGAAGAGTCCCTCTATCTCGCCAAGTACGCCAGAAAGCTCACCATGCTCCACAAGGGCAGCACCCTCTCCGCTACTCCCGCTCTGAAGCAGGAGATCGAGGAAAATCCGAAAATCAGCGTGATGTACGACGTCGAGGTCGATGACCTGGGCGGAGATGAGCTGCTGAGCGAGATCGTCGTCCGGAATGTCAAGACCGGCGAGCTGACCACGCTGAAAGCGGATGAAGAAGACGGCTTCTTCGGTCTGTTCGGCTTTACCGGCAAGAAGACCACCGGCATGTTTGAGGGAATCCTCGACATGGAGAGCGGCTACATCAAGACCAATGAGAAGATGGAGACGAATGTCCCCGGCGTCTATGCCGCCGGCGATGTCCGCGTCACTCCGCTTCGTCAGGTCGTCACCGCCTGCGCCGACGGCGCCATCGCCGCCATGCAGTGCGGAAAGTACATCAACACCCTGAAGTAATTATTCTGAATCATCCATACTGATTAAAGGAGATTGTATCATGCTGGATCTTACGAAAGAAAACTTTGCGGAAGAAGTTCTGCAGGCTGAAGGAAAAGTTTTTGTCGATTTCTACGGCGACGGCTGCGTTCCCTGCGCTGCCCTCATGCCCTATGTCCACCAGTACGCAGAGGAATACGGTGACAAGATGAAGTTCACCTCCCTCAACACCACCAAGGCGCGCAGACTGGCCATCTCCCAGAAGATTCTGGGCCTGCCGGTCATGGCCATCTATGAGAACGGCGAGCAGATCGACTCCGTCGTGAAGGAAGAGGCCACTGCCGATTCCATCCTCGAGATGATCAAGCGCCACATCTGAGCATTTTCTCAGCAATCCCTTTGGTAAAAGGCCGCTCGGCTTTTTATAATCTTAAGAAAAGGAGGAAAGCATCAACATGAGCATTTTAGCAGGCAAAAAGGTCGTTGCCATCGGTGACCGCGACGGTGTTCCCGGCCCGGCGATCGAGGCATGTGCCGTTACTGCCGGTGCAGAGGTTGTCTTTTCCTCGACAGAGTGCTTCGTTTGAACTGCCGCAGGTGCAATGGATCTGGAAAATCAGAAGCGTGTTCTGGAGTTTGCCAATCAGTTCGGTGCAGAGAACGTCGTCGTTCTTCTGGGCGCCGCTGAGGGCGAAGCTTCCGGCCTCGCTGCTGAGACGGTCACCGCAGGTGACCCGACCTATTCCGGCCCATTGACAGGAGTCTCGTTGGGACTCACGGTTTTCCATGTGTGCGAGCCTGAAGTAAAGGCAGAGTTTGACGAAGCAGTCTACGAGGAACAAGTCGGTATGATGGAAATGGTCCTCGACGTTGACGATATCGCCAGCGAGATGAACGCAATTCGTTCAGACTACTGCAAGTACCTCTGATCACAGCATACAAATGGTATAGGGGGGCGTCGACGGCGTCGTCGCCCCATCCTTCCAGTTGAAGAAAGTTCAAAACGATAGCCATGAATACACGGAGAACGCTGTTCTCCGCCTGTTTCGTGGCTTTTTTTAAAATCTGATTTCTAATCATAATTATAAAATTATAAAGAGAGGTTTGATGCAAAAATGAAAAGCGTAATCAAAGGCGCCGGCTATATTCTTTGCCATGTTCCCGATATGGTTTTGCACAACGGTACTACCCAGACCACTGAGATGATCGTCAACCCCGACAGCGATTATCTGAAGGAGCTCCCCTCTCACATCCGCAGCTGGGAAGACGTTCTCCAGTACTGGCCCAACCAGGTCTACATCGGCAACAAGACCCCCGATGAGCTCGCCGCCGTTCCCCAGCCCTTCTATCAGACCCCCTGCGACGTCACCGAGCGCTACGGCCACTTCGGTCAGATGATGCCCCAGGAAGAGTTTCTGCTCCTCATGCAGGCGGCCGACGTGTTCGACCTCGTCCTGCTGGACAAGAACTTTGTCGCCGCCAACAAGCCCGCCTTCGCCGCAAACCCCATGATCGACGAGACTATCGTCGCCCGCATCAAGGACGGCTTTGAGCTCAGCGAGATCGAGCACTTTGTTCGCGACGAGCACTCCGAAGGCCTTTATAACCACGGCGTTCTGGTCGGCTGCGTCAAGCGCGCCCACGACATCGACGTCAACCTCTCCGCCCACGTCATGCATGAGAACATTGTCTCCAAGGCTTCCTCCATTCTGGCCCTCCTCTCCGGCGTTCACAATGCCGGCATCGAGAAGGCGGACGTGGAGTACGTCATCGACTGCTGCGAAGAGTCCTGCGGCGATATGAACCAGCGCGGCGGCTGCAACTTTGCCAAGGCTGCCGCTGAAATTGCCGGTCTCGTCTCCGCTTCCGGC
>OCTW011534649.1_pt1 | contig 13476 bp, 10 predicted proteins | sample 1539671 | NCBI WGS metagenome assembly OCTW01 (sample SAMN02144230, study PRJEB22623) | gut metagenome | biome: sheep rumen | host: Ovis aries | place: New Zealand | reverse complement strand
AATTTATAAATCAAATATGTTACATCTAAATTATCAGTTATTGAAAATTTGAAAGTAAAAGTTGAATGATCAGAATCTAAATTTACTAATGCAGAAGCGTATGCAGGAAGCTTTCTACCTGAAATTGCATTTTTTAATATTTCAATGGATTCAATTAATGCGGTTTTGCCACTACCATTTTGACCATATAATGCCAAAACACTAGCGGTTTGTTTTTTTGAGGTTAAATCTATAACACCATGTTTAACATTTTTGAAATTATTAATCTCTATGTTATCTATTCTAATATTAGGCATATTATTGTCCTCCGTGTATTAATATTATAACATGACCATCAAAAATAGCAAGTCTTTTTAAAAAAATGATATTTTTTATTCCATTTTTTAATTCTGGTTAGTATGCAAGAATGAAAATTACAGATACTTCTTATGAAATTAAACAAGAAGCTTCTAAATTAATAGAAGAATAAAATAATGATTTTTATTTAGATTATTCAAATGATTTAACGCTTTTAAAAATTTAGATATCATTTATACAGCTTTCAATAATAATGATAGTACTTATTATGGTGATATGAACGTATTTCAAAAAGCGTCAGCAGAATATCTTATACATAAAAGTTCAAATTATCTTCTAAGTTTTTCTATTTGTGCATATCTTTTGATTTATACCCTATGGGGGTATATAATTATTACAGAGGTGTTAATATGTGCCCAAATTGTTGTGATAAAAAAACTATAAGAAATGAACTTACAAAAGAAGATTATATAAAAAGATTAAATAGAATTATTGGCCAATTAAATGGTATTAAAAAAATGGTTGAAGATGATAAATATTGTGCAGATATATTGATTCAAGTATCTGCAGCAGATAAAGCTTTAAAATCATTAGGAAATAAGATATTAGATAACCATATGCATAATTGTGTAAAAAACGGAATTAAAGATGGTAATGAAGAATTAATTGATGAAGTATTAGATTTGATTAGGAGATTTAACTAATGAATAAGAAGAAATTTATTGTAGAAGGAATGACTTGTCAAGCCTGTAAGAATCATGTAGATAAAGCTGTAAGAACTGTATCTGGTGTAAAAGATGTAAATGTTAATTTATTAACAAATTCTATGGAAGTTGTTATGGAAGATGATTCTTTAATAGATGATATAAATAAAGCTGTTGATAGAGCAGGTTATCATAGTTATATTAAAGGTATGGCAAATAAAGAAGACGATAATTTAATTAAAGATAAAGAAACTCCCAAAATGTTAAAAAGATTAATTTTATCTTTAATATTACTAATACCTTTATTTATTTTATCAATGGGATATATGATGCATTGGCTTAATAATTTATTAGATTATCCAATGTTTGTTGGGTTAATTGAATTTATATTATCTACTATTATTTTATATATAAATAGAAATTATTTCATATCAGGAATAAAAAGTAGTATTCACTTAAATCCTAATATGGATACTTTAGTAGGTCTAGGTAGTGGTGTAGCTTATATATATTCAACTATATTATTAATAATAATGACATTTAATATTAATAATTCAAACGAATTGATGCGACTTTCTATGCTATTAGCATTTGAGACAAGCGCGATGGTACCATCACTTATTACTGTTGGTAAAACTTTAGAAAGTTTTTCAAAAGGAAAAACTACTTCAGCTATTAATTCATTAATTAAATTAGCACCTAAAAGAGCTAATATTATTAGAGATAATAAAGAAATTAATGTTGATATTTTAGATGTAAAAGTTAATGATATTTTTGTTGTAAGACCTGGAGAAACAATTCCTGTTGATGGTATTATTACTAAAGGTAATACTTCAGTTGATGAATCTATGTTAACAGGTGAATTTGTACCAATTGATAAAAATGAAGGACTTAATATTTATCAAGGTACAATTAACAAATTAGGTACAATAGAAGCTAAAGCGATTAAAGTTGGGGAAGATACATCATTATCTCAAATTATAAAATTAGTAGATGAGGCTTCATCTAGTAGAGCTAATATATCAAAATTAGCTGATAGAGTATCAAAAGTATTTGTACCTGTTGTGCTAATTATTTCATTAATCACATTTATAACTTGGTTTATTTTAGGATTAAATAATATCATATATTATTCAATAAATGAAACAAATCTATCTTATTCTTTAAATAAAGCTATATCTGTACTTGTAATATCTTGTCCTTGCGCATTAGGACTTGCAACACCTGTAGCGGTAATGGTTGGTAGTGGAAAAGGTGCTAAAAATGGTATTTTATTTAAAAATGCTATATCCCTTGAAGAAACAGGTAAAACTAATTTTGTTATTTTAGACAAAACAGGTACAATCACAGAAGGAAAACCTGAAATTAGTAATATCATTCCATTTAATATATCAAAAGAAGAATTATTAAAATATGCGTATTCACTAGAAATTAAATCAAGTCATCCTTTAGCTAAAGCCATTACTGATATTAAAATTAATGATTCTTATGAAGTCAATAATTTTAATACATTATTAGGATTTGGTGTAAGCGGTGAAATAAATAATAAAGAAATACTTGGTGTTAATTTAGACTTTGCAATAAATAATAATTATATAAATGATGAACAAATTAAGATTTGTAATGATTTATCTAATAAAGGTGAGACACCATTATTATTTATCTATGATAATAAATTAATTGGTCTTATTTCAGTTAAAGACAAAATTAAAGAAGATAGTAAATTAGCTATAAAGAAATTAAAATCATTAGGAATTGTACTTATAATGGTAACAGGTGATAATGAATTAGTCGCAAAAGAAATATCTAAAGAAGTATGTATTGATTATTATGTATCTAATGTTAAACCTAGTGGTAAACAAGAAATTATTAAAAAATTAAAAGAATATGGAAAAGTAATGATGGTAGGAGATGGAATTAATGATGCCATCGCACTTAAAGAAGCTAATATTGGTGTAGCAATTGGTAATGGTACAGATGTAGCAATAGATAGTGCTGATATCATTTTAATGAAATCAAGTTTACTTGATTCATATAAAGCTATTAGATTAAGTCAAAAAACTTTATTAAATATAAAAGAAAATCTATTTTGGGCATTTATATATAATATAATAATGATACCGATTGCAGCAGGCTTATTTATTAAACTTGGTATTTCTTTAAAGCCTTGGTATGGTGCTGCTAGTATGTCATTATCTAGTGTAACTGTTGTATTAAACGCACTTAGATTAAATATTGTATCTATTGAAAAAAATAGATTTAGAAGAAATAAATTTAAAAATTTAGATATTAATAAAATTATTAATATAGAAAATGGAGGAAAAAATATGGAACAAAAATTTAATGTAGAAGGAATGATGTGCGCTCATTGTGCTAAACATGTAGAAGAAGCATGTAAGAAGGTTAATAATGTCTTAGATGCTAAAGTATCACTAGATGATAAAAATGTAACAGTAAGTTATGAAGGAAAATTAGATATTGATTCATTAAGAAATAATATTAAAGAAGCTGGATATGATCCTAAGTTTTAATTAAAAAATTTTAAAAGCGTAGATAACTTTTTATTTTAAGATTCGTTAGGTTCAAATTATTACTAGTTATAAATTACTTGAAAAATAATTATAATTTGATTATAATATAGAGGAAATTAAAACTATGATGAAAGAGTAGTAAATATAATATATCTTTACAGAGAAGAACGGTAGATGAGAAGTTCTAAGAAATAGTTATATTGAATTCACTTTCTAGTGATTCTAATCAAATCCGGTTGTCCCGTTAAAGACTTAATGAAGGTGCATGATTCTATCATGAACTAAGGTGGTACCGCGATATTAGTCGTCCTTATTTTAAGGACGATTTTTTTTATTTTGAAGGAGGAATTTTTATGAGTATGAAAGAAGATCTAGAGAAGGCTCTAGAAAATGCAAAATTAGCTTTTTCTCAAATTAAAAATAAAATTGAGTTAGCTAATGAAAAAGCTAAGTGGTTAGGTAAAAAAGGACCTTTAGCTGAAATTATGGCTAATATGCGTAATTTATCTAATGAAGAACGTAAAGAAGTTGGTATGATTTCTAATCAAACTAAACAAGGTATTAGCGAAGCTTATGAAGCTAAATTAAAAGAATTAAATGATAAAGAAATTAATGATAAGATTAATGCTGAAAAGATTGATGTAACAATGCCTGGTTATGAATTTAAGACAGGTACAATTCATCCTTTGATGCAAACAATCGAAGACATGGAAGACTTATTTATCGGTCAAGGATATGAAGTTGCTGAAGGACCTGAAATTGAGACTGATTTATATTGCTTTGAAAAATTAAATTTACCTAAGGGTCATCCTGCACGTGATATGCAAGACACATTCTATATTGATGTTGAAAGATTGTTAAGAAGTCAAACTTCTCCAGTTCAAGCTCGTACAATGGAATTAAAGAATGGTAAGCCAATCAAAATTATTTGCCCAGGTAAAGTTTATAGAAGAGATGCTGATGATGCAACTCACTCACATCAATTCATGCAAATGGAAGGATTAGTTCTTGGTAAAAATATTACAATGGCAGATTTAAAGGGTGCATTATTATCAATAGCACGTGCTATGTTTGGTCGTGATCGTGAAATTAGATTACGTCCTTCATTCTTCCCATTTACTGAACCAAGCGTTGAAGTAGATGTATCTTGTGCTCGTTGTGGTGGATGTGGATGTCCTACATGTAAGGGTACTGGTTGGATTGAAGTTTTAGGTGCTGGTATGGTAAATAACCATGTACTTGAAATGTCTGGATATGATCCAAAAGAGATTCAAGGATTTGCATTTGGTGTAGGTGTTGAACGTGTTGCAATGCTTAAATATGGTATTGATGATATTCGTAACTTCTATACAAATGATGTAAGATTCCTTGATGAATTTAAGGAGGAACGTTAATATGAAAGTTTCACTAAATTGGTTAAAAGATTATCTTGATTTATCTAAATATAGTACAGATGATTTATTTAAAATTTTCTCATATCACATTGTTGAAATTGAAGAAGCTAAGACATTAGTTAGCGCTAATAATCTAACAATTGGTTATGTTAAGGAATGTGAAGAAGTTGAAGGTACTCATCTTCATAAATGTTTAATTGAAATTAAGCCAGGAGAATATTCTCAAATTATTTGTGGAGCTCCTAATATGAGACAAGGAGTAAAGGCTATCGTTGCATTACCTGGAGCTGTTTTACCAGGTGATTTTAAGATTAAACCTTCTAAGATTCATGGAATTGAATCTAATGGTATGTGCTGTTCACTTCAAGAACTTGGTATTGATGAAAAATATGTTCCTGAAGAGTTTAAAGATGGAATATACTTATTTGATGAAAATGCCCCTGTTGGTGGAAATCCACTAGAATATTTAGGATTAAATGATTTTGTATATGACCTAGATTTAACTGCTAACAGATCAGATTTATTATCAATTGAAGGTGTTGCATATGATTTAGGCGCAAATCTTGGCCAAAAAGTAAGTCCTAAGAAATTTGAATTAAAAGAAGTTTCTGAAAAGAATAATATTAATGTTAAGGTTTTAACTAATAAGTGTTCTAAATATTTAACAAGAGTTATTAAAAATGTTAAGATTGGACCTTCACCTGTATGGATGCGTGAACGTTTAATTGCTTCAGGAATTAGACCAATTAATAATGTTGTAGACATTACTAATTATGTTTTAATGGAATTAGGTCAACCTTTACATGCGTTTGATTATGATAAATTAGGTTCTAATATTGTTGTAAGAGAAGCTAATGATTTAGAAGAAATTGTTACTCTTGATAATCAAAAGCGTCAATTAGTAAAAGGTGATATTTTAATTACTGATGGTAACACACCATTATGTATTGCTGGTGTAATGGGTGGATTATCAACAGAAATTACAAATGATACAACAAATGTTGTATTAGAGGCTGCATATTTTGATCCACTTTCAATTAGAAAGACTTCTAAGAGACTTGATTTAAAGAGTGAATCTTCAACAAGATTTGAACGTCAAATTGACTTCAATAGAGTTGATAGAGCTCTAGATTATGCTGCATATTTATTGAACCAATATGCTAATGGTGATGTATTAAGTGGTGTAGTTGGAGTTAGTAAAAAATACAATGATAAGATTGTAGAAATTACTACAAATAAGATTAATAGTGTTTTAGGTACTTCATTTACTGATGAATATGTATCTGAAATATTTGATAGATATCAATATTCTTATAAGAAAGAAAATGATAAATTTATTATTACAATTCCATCAAGAAGAATGGATTTATTAGAAAGCTATCAAGATATAATTGAAGATTGTGGTAGATTATATGGTTATGATAATATACCAACAACTCTTGCAATGACTAATTCACAAGGTGGATTAAATGATAAACAAAAATTTGTAAGAACAATCCGTCATACTTTAGCTGGATTTGGCTTAAGAGAAACTATTAATTATTCTTTACAAGATGAAGAATCATTAGATGATTTTAATTTAGATAAATTATCTAGTGTTAAAGTAATGATGCCAATGGTTGATACAATGGCTGTAATGCGTCATTCATTAATTAACGCCTTAATTAAGAATGTAAATTATAATAAGGCTCATAAACAAAATGATGTAGCATTCTTTGAAATTGGTAAGCGTTATTCAAATGAAGAAGAAACATTAATGCTTGCTGGTGCATTTGAAGGATTATTTGAATCATCAGTTTGGCAAGGTAAGAAGAATGTTGTTGATTTCTTCTTAGTAAAAGGTATTTTAGATACTTTATTCAAAAAATTTGGTTATAAGGCTGAATATAAACCTGTTGATGAAAAGGTTAAAAACTTACATCCAGGTCGTTCTGCATACATTATTGTTGAAAATAAAGTAATTGGTATTATCGGTGAATTACACCCACGTTACGCAAAAGAACATGATTGCCAAGATATGTATGTATTTGAATTAAATCTTGATTTATTATATTCTCTTCATAATGAAACATTTGAGTATAAAATTATTTCAAAATTCCCTCAAGTAACAAGAGATTTAGCTATTGTACTTGATAAGAATATTACTGCTAGTGAAGTAATTAATGTTATAAAGATGGTTACAAAGAAGAATTTAGCTCAAATTAAGATATTTGATTTATACACTGGAGAAAATGTTGGTGAAAATGAAAAGAGTTTAGCATTAACATTAACATTAGAATCACAAGAAAAGACTCTTGAAGCTCAAGATATAGAAAAGATTATTCATTCAGTTGTTAATAGATTAGATGCATTATTACATGCAAGATTAAGATAGAATAGCGCCACTTTTGTGGCGTTATTTTATTTGTTCCAAAATATAAAAAAATATGTTATAATTTATGAGCTGAATGAAGGAGCATTATTTTATGAGAAGCATATTTGATGTAAGTCCAAAAGAATTAGAAGAATATTTCGTTTCAAAAGGCTTAAAAAGCTACAGAGCTACACAAGTTTTTGAAGCAATTTACAGACAAAAAGTTAAATCATTTGATGAAATTACAAATATTAAAAAAGTTGTAATTGAAGATTTAAAGAAAGATTTTGAATTAAAGACTTTTGAAGTAGTTGTTCATCAAAAAAGTAAAGATGGTACAGAAAAGTTCTTATTTAAATTACCTGATGGCAATTTAATTGAAACTGTATTTATGACTCATAATTATGGTACTTCAGTTTGTGTAACAAGTGAAGTAGGATGTAATATGGCATGTGCATTCTGTGCATCTGGTATGAAAAAGAAATTAAGAAATTTAACTGCCGGTGAAATGGTTGGACAAATAATGTCAGTAATTCATGAATCACAAAGAGAAGTTTCACATATTGTTGTAATGGGTATTGGTGAACCATTTGATAATTATGATAATGTAATGCGTTTCTTACATATTGTAAATAATGCGCATGGATTAGAGATTGGTGCACGTCATATTTCAGTTTCAACTTGTGGATTAGTTCCTAAGATTTATGATTATGCTCAAGAAGATTTACAATCTAATCTTGCAATTTCATTACATGCCCCTAACAACGAAATTCGTGATCAAATAATGCCTGTTAATAAGGCTTATAGAATTGAGGAATTAGTTAAGGCTATTTCAGATTATATTGACGCTACAAATAGAAGAGTTACTATTGAATATATTTTAATCAATGAATTAAATGATTCAGTAAAATGTGCTAATGAACTTGCTGATTTACTACATGGATTAAATGTTTATATTAATTTAATTCCATATAATGAAGTTAAAGAAAAGCCATTTAAGAGAAGCACAAGAGAGCGTATGACTAAATTCTATGATCAATTAAAGAAAAGAAGCTTAAATGTAACACTACGTCTTGAACAAGGTGGAGATATTGATGCTGCCTGTGGTCAATTAAGAAGTAATAATATGAAAAAGGAAAATGAATAATGTCAGGAAGAATTATTAATTTAAATGCTGGTGTTTATCAAATACTTGATGGCTCAAATATTATAGAAGCACGTGCACGTGGTAAATTTAGAAGAATGAAAATTGATAAAGATTCTCATTTTAATAAAGGTAATCAAAATCCATTATCAAACAAGATGGATACAACTATTGTGAAAATATCACCAAAAGTTGGTGATATTGTTGATTATGAAATTAATGATGGAATTAATTATATTACTAATATTTACCCTAGAAAAAATGAATTAATTAGGCCTGATATTGCAAATGTTGATCAAATTATCTTGGTTATTTCTGCAAAAGAACCAGATTTTTCAACATATTTACTGGATTTATTCTTGGTAAACTTAAACACATTTAACATTTTACCTATTATAGTTATTTCAAAAATTGATAAATGTGATGAAGAAGAATTAAAAAATATAAAAGATATAATGTCTTATTATGAAGAAAGATTAAAATATAAAGTCTTTTATGTTAATAGTAAAGATCATACAAAAGATTTATCAGAAATTAAGAATTTGTTAGAAGGTAAGATTACAGTTTTATCTGGACAAACAGGTGCTGGAAAATCTACATTTATAAATTCATTAATACCTGGATTTAATCTTGAAACTCAAGAAATTTCAAACGCACTAAATCGTGGTAAACATACTACAAGACAAATTCATTTATATGAATATTATAAAGGTCTTGTAGGAGATACTCCTGGTTTTTCAAAATTAGATTTTTTTGTTAAACAAGAAAATTTAAAAGATATGTTTATTGAGTTTGATTCTTCAAATTGTAGATTTAAAGATTGTATGCATCTTAAAAATTCTAAAGATTGTCATGTAAGAGAAGAAGCAGGTAAATCAATTCTTAAATCAAGATATGATAATTATTTAAAAATGTATGAAAAAATGAATCAGAGGTATTAAAAATGAAAGTTTCTCCAAGTATATTAAGCGCTAATTTTAGCGAATTAAAGAATTCTATTGAGACTGTAAATAAAGCTAGTTATTTACATATAGATGTAATGGATGGTGTATTTGTACCAAATATTTCTTTTGGTGCATCTATTCAAAAACAAATTCGTCCTCATTTTTCAAATATGATATTTGATACACATCTTATGATAATTGATCCTATCAAATACATTAAGGATTTTGTGGACGCTGGTAGTGATTATATTACATTCCATATTGAAGCTAAGTCAGATATTAATGAAACTATAAATTTAATTCATTCTTATGGTAAGAAGGCTGGTTTATCAATAAAACCTGCTACTAGTCCAGAAGAATTAATTCCATATCTTGATAAAATTGACTTAGTTTTAGTTATGTCAGTTGAACCAGGCTTTGGTGGACAAAAATTTATGCCAAATGCTATTGATAAGATTAAATGGTTAAGTGATTATAAAAAGAAAAATAATCTTAAATATTTAATTAATGTAGATGGTGGTATAAATAAAGACACATATAAATATGTCCTAGATGCTGGTAGTGATTTAGCAGTTATGGGATCATTCTTATTTAAGAGTGAAAATCCTAATGAGTGGATTTCAAAAATTGAAAATGAAAAATAATTAAATCTTGTATATAACTAAGATTTTGTTATAATATATTGGTATACTTCGTAAGGGAGTAGTTCGCTTTATATAAGTGGTAGGTCTACATAATGGATTATCCAGGCTCTACCTTAATGAACGAGACTTACACCATTTTTGGTGTATTCTCGTTTTTTTTCTGGAGGATAATATGATATTAAATATTTCAATAGGTCAATTAATATCTACAGGGTTATTACTAGGGTTAGGTTTAACCGCTGATGCTGCAGCCGTAAGTATGGCTAATGGTCTTGAAGAACCTAATATGAAAAGAAGTAAACATATATTAATCGCATTTATGTATGGTTTATTTCAAGGATTAATGCCACTTATTGGTTATTTATTTGGATCAACTATTTATAATAATGTTCCTCAAATTAAACAATATAATATTATTCCTATAGTAGCTTTAGTAATATTAGGCTTTTTAGGAACTAAAATGGTAATTGATGGCATTAAAGATGGTAATAGTGAGGAAAGTAATGAAATTAGAAAGATTACTTTTAAGTTAATCTTCATACAATCAATTGCTACATCTATTGATGCATTATCTACAGGACTTACTTTTGCAAATTATAATGTATTTGAAGCTTTAATGGTTACTTTCTTAATTTCGTTAGTTACTTTTATAACATGTATTATATCAGTTATTATTGGAAAGAAGTTTGGAACAAAACTAGGTAATAAAGCTTTAATTGTTGGTGGAATTATTTTAATAATAATTGGATTAGAAATATTTATTACAGGAATTATTGGATAAAAAGAAAAATGCTCGTTAATACGAGCATTATTTTTTGCCTATATAACGCAAAAAATTGGCCGAAGCCAATTTAATTTATGCGGTTAAACTTACTCAGCTCTCTTAAGGTCACCCTTCTTAAGAGCTCTAGCAGAAACTTTTACTTTCTTAACTGTGCCATCTTCTAAAACGATGTGAGCAGTTTGTAGGTTAGCTTTCCAAGTACGACGAGATGCATTTAATGCATGAGATCTCTTGTTACCGAAAGTAGTAGTTTTACCAGTTACATAACATTTTGCCATAATTCAAACCTCCTTGCTCAAGCATTTGTTTTTACAAGCCTAATTATTATAGACTAATTTTCGATAATATTCAAGTAGTATTTGAAAAAAATATTAAAATGATGTAAAATTAAAAAGCCTTACAAAATCGAGGACATACAAAAAAGTTGAAATAATATAAATATATGGTATAATTTATGTAGTGTCTTTAGGAAAGTAAGACATAAAAGGGTTTTTATTTTTTGAATTTTGAATTTTACGATTAATTATATCGTTAGATAACTTATATCTATAGGAAGGTGTTTTATTATGGCTATTAAGACTGTTAATGGCAACATGTTTAAGAAAATGGTAATTAATGGTGCCATCAATCTTAAGAATAATTGTGAATATATAAATTCACTTAATGTATTCCCAGTTCCAGATGGTGACACAGGTATTAATATGAGTATGACTAGTGACTCTGGTGTTGCTGAAGTTGAAAAGTGTGAATCAGATTCTATTATTGATTTAGCTAAGATTTTCGCACGTGGATTATTAATGGGTGCTCGTGGTAATTCTGGTGTTTCTTTATCTCAATATTTTAGAGGATTATCAGTTGCAATTAAAAATATGCAAAAAGATACATTATCTACAGATGATTTCATTACATGCTTCCAATCTGGTAGAGATGTCGCATACAAAGCTTTCAAAGATCCAGTTGAAGGTACAATGTTAACTGTTATAAGAGAATCTTATGAAGGTGTTGAAGGTAAGCACTTCGATACATTTGAAGAATTATTTGCTACATATTATGAAGCTGCAAAGAAGAGTGAAGAAAATACTCCAAATTTATTACCTGTATTAAAAGAAGCTAATGTTACAGACTCAGGTGGAGAAGGTTTCTTAGTATTTATTGAAGGTATGTATAAGGCTATTTGTGGTCAAATGCTTTCAAAGACTGATGAATTAGGTGAGGAAAATGATCATTCTAAATATGAATATGAAACAAAGTTCTATTTAGTATTAAATCAAACTAATTTAGTTGTATCTGATCTTCGTGAAACTTTATCAGTTCATGGTGTAGTAAAGATTGAAAAGAATGATAATAATACTTTATTAATTAATGTATTTACAAATGATTTAGGTAAAGTATTAACATTATGTAGTCAATTTGGTTCATTAGTTCAAGTTGAAGTAAAGAATAATAAACTTCAAGATAAGCTTCCTGAAGTTAAGAAGGATGAACCTTTAAAAGAAATAGCTTTAGTAAGCGTTGCATTTGGTGATGGTATTAAAGAAACATTTAAGGAATTAGGATGCAGTGTTGTAATTAATGGTGGTCAAACAATGAACCCATCAACTGAGTCATTTGTTAAGGCTTGTGAAGAAGCTCATGCTAAGAATGTTATTATTATTCCAAATAATGGTAATGTTATTATGGCTGCTGAACAAGCAACTAAATTAGTTGAAAACGTAAATGTAAAAGTTTTACGTGCTAAGACAATTGCTCAAGGTTATGCTTCATTAATGGCATTTGATGAGACAAGTGATATTGATACTAATTTAGCTGATATGCAAGAAGCAGTTTCACAAGTTAAAACTGGTGAAGTTACATATGCAGTAAGAGATACATCTATTTCTGGTGTTGAAATTAAAGCTAATGACTTCATGGGTATCTTAGATGGTAATATTATTGTATCTAAGAAAGATAGAGTTGAAGCTACAAAAGATTTATTAAAAGAAGCAGTTGATGAAGATTCTGCAGTAGTAACTATTTTCAAAGGAAATGGTGTTTCTGATAGTGAAGCTGAAGAATTACAAAATTATATTTCAGAACTTAACGAAGATGTTGAGTGCGAAGTAATCGATGGTAAACAAGAAATTTATTCTTATATCATTTCTGTTGAATAATAATTAAAATAATAAGAAGAATGATTGATTATCAATCATTCTTTTTTTAAAAAATAGGGATATTATGGATTTATTAAGCAATATTAATTTATTAAAAGGTGTTGGAGAAAAAACACAATATTATTTAGATTTAGAAAATGTTCATACTCTTAAAGATTTATTATTATATTTACCTAAAAAATATACAGTTTTTTTGAAAGAAAATATTTCAAATATAGTTGAAGATAAAAAAATAATAATTTCAGGTACTATAAATAGCTTTATAAGTAAAAAAATGCGTTATAACCAGGAAATGGTTATTATATATATAAATAATAACGGGAAAAATGTTAAATGTGTGTTTTTTGGTCAAGGTTATATCAAATATAATATTAGAAAAGGCTTATTTGTAACTATTTGTGGTACATATAAGGTTATTGATAAAGAACTCATTGGGTATAAGATTTTAGATATAGATAAAGATATTTATATAGATATTGACTATAAATCTGAATTAAAGAATAGCTTAATTACAAGATTGATATCTCAAAT
>OCTW011610752.1_pt1 | contig 13478 bp, 8 predicted proteins | sample 1539671 | NCBI WGS metagenome assembly OCTW01 (sample SAMN02144230, study PRJEB22623) | gut metagenome | biome: sheep rumen | host: Ovis aries | place: New Zealand | reverse complement strand
GTCCATTGCAACTTCTGGCCGGTCAACGGAAAAGTCACGTATTACCAGTACCATCCCGGCAAATACCTCCTGGCCTTCCACCCCAAGTCATCGGAGTTGAACGAGCATTCTTCCAGTTGCCTGCAGAACAGACATGGGGAGGTCTTCTTCAAGCAGATTGCCGGCACTTTTGCGCGCCGGATCGTCTGCTATTCCAAACCGGGGAACATGGAAAACCGGGGAGATCAGTGCGGCGTCATCAAGTTCGGCTCCCGCATCGACATGTTTCTCCCGCTGGACGCGGAAATCCGCGTGAAGCTTGGGGACAAGGTAAAGGCGGTTGAATCCGTAATCGCCGTCCTTCCGGAATAAGGATCAATAGATATCGTCGAGGGAAACCGACTGCCAGGCCGGCATCATCGGATCGTCCAGCGTGCAATCCATGACAAGACGCTTCCTGCCCATCACGGATACTTCCAGGAAACGCTTCTCTTCCGGCCAGTTGGCCATCATGTTGGCAGCCATGTCATGGGTATGGCCGACATACCGGTATATCTGGTATTCGTAACCGGCCGGTTCCAGCACCTTGTCAACCAGATAGCTGCTTCCGAACATGCCCCAGCGGCCGAAACCCATTTTATTGTAGGTGACGGCTCCGTCGCTCGTGCCGTGGATGAGCAGCTGCGGGCAGGGGACACGGTCATAGCGGGGCTTTCCGCTGTCGGACATGATGGCTCCGGCGAAAGACATTACGCCGGCGAAATGGAAGCCCTCCGGCAGGATCTCCGCGCGGGCCGTGCGGTTGCAGGCTTCCAGCTCGCAGGAAAGGGAAATCATCGCTCCGGCGGAACTGCCGGCAATGACGATGTTCGAAGGATCCACCCCCAGGCTGTCCGCATGGTCCACCAGATAACGGACGGAGGCGAAGACATCCTCCACACCCATGTCCACGGCTTTTTTCGTGTATCTGGCGCTCTGGATCAGATGGGCGAGGTCGAATCGCATCTCGACACCCTTGAGTCCCAGCCGGTAATCCACGGAAACAACCCGGTAGCCATTCTCCGTCAAGCGTTTGAACCAGGGAAGCACATACGGGTCGTCCCGGCGTCCGGTGATGAAGCCGCCTCCGAAGACATACAGGATCGTCGGACGCTGCAGCGTATCGCCGGGAATGACGACCGGATCATAGACGTCCATGAAGAGGTCGCAGGTGTCCCGCTGGGCGACCTTGTAAGTGGTTTTCTGCTGTCCATGACAGAAAAGGGGGACGAAAAGAAGCGTCACCAGGAGGAGAAAAGTTCGTTTCATCGCTCGGATTCAATGAGTTCAACCAGTTTATCCACCGCTTCGGTGTCGGGGATATGCCGAAGCACCGGGGTTTTCCCCCGATAGATCGTCACCTTTCCGCCGCCTTCACCCACATAGCCGTAGTCCGCATCGGCCATTTCACCGGGACCGTTGACGATGCAGCCCATGACGGCGATGACCACGTCCTTCAGGTGCCCTGTCCTTGCCTTCACACCCTCGAAGGCCTCCTGGAGATTGTACATCGTCCGACCGCATCCGGGGCAGGCGATATATTCGGGACGGTAGAACCGGCGCCGGCAGGCCTGAAGCAGTTCATCCGTCAGGTAGGCGGCGAATTCCGGGTCCAGATCCGGGAATGCGACCGTGTCGATCTCTCGGTCCAGCAGTGGCTTTCCATAATCGCAGGCGGCTTTGAGGATCGTCAGCTCCCGGGAAGAAAGGGGAGAGTTCCCTTCGACTTGTCCGGAAGGGTGCCGGGAATACCGGTCGGAAAGATACCGCGCCACCGGCAGCTCATTTTCCGGATCCTCCGTCAGGGAGACACGGACGGTATTGCCGATGCCTTCGGACAGCAGGGTGGAAATCGCCACGCAGGACTTGATGCGTCCGGAATCGCCGTTTCCGGCTTCCGTAACGCCGACGTGCAGGGGAAAGACGACGCCCCGCTCCTGCATCATCCGGGCGAGTTCCCGGTATGCTTCGATCATGACGACCGTATTGCTGGCCTTCAAGGAGACGACGACATCATAAAACTCGGCATCCAGACACATGTCGATCCATTCCATCGCCGCCAGGGCCATGGCCTTCGGAGTGTTTCCGTAGCGTTCCACGATATAGGATCCCAGAGAACCGTGATTCAGGCCGATCCGGATGGCCGTTCCATATTTCTTGCACTCCTCGAGGAAACGGGCGAACTGACGCCGCGCCTCCTCATGGTCCTTATGGAAGTTGCCCGGGTTGATCCGGACCTTCTCCACGACCGACGCCACGGCAATGGCCGTTTCGGAGGAGAAATGGATGTCGGCGACCAGGGGAACGTGGCATCCAGCCGCCCGGAGGCGCGATTTGATCTCCCGGATATGAGGCACATCCTGCAGGCCGGGTACTGTAATCCGCACCAGCTGCGAACCGGCGGCCGCCAGCCGAAGACACTGGGCCACCGTCGCATCGACATCGTACGTATGGGTATTGCACATCGTCTGGACGACGATGGGGTTGTCTCCTCCGATGAGGACGTCACCTACTTTGACTACTCGTGTTTCCATGTTCGTTGAGATTATTTGCTTCCCGTTCCTCTTCCACCATCTGCCGCGCCATCCTGCGCAGTTTCCCGCGGGTGTGGCCCCGGCGGGGAGTCAGTTGATAATAGAGGCCCAGGGTCACCGCTCCGTCCAGCGGATAGGCGTACCGGTAGTAGTACGGGCTGGCCACATCGGGCTGATAGAACGACGACCAGCCCCATTTGATCTGGACGCCCAGGTGGATTTCGATCGGATCCACCATGAAACCCAGGCCCAGGCCGCCCTGGACGCCGTAGGTCCACCGGTTGTCCGTATCCAAGAACTCATGCTCGATCCCGTCCACCCGGGGGCCGATGCGGGTGATGTTCGTCCGATAGCCGCCGTACATGCCGGCTTTGATGAGGATTTTCGCGAAAGACCCCATGTCCAAATGGGCGTGGGTCAGGAGAAAGACTTCGGGAACCTCCATATAAGCCTCGTAAGCGCCGTCGATGTTCTGGCGGTAGGTGTTCCCGTCCGACTCGTATTCCTTGAAATTATAACCTTCGAAATTGTGCTGGAAGCCCAGTTCCATTCCCACGATGGGGAAGGTGTTCATCATCGTGGCATACCGGGTGATGGAGGCACCGTACACCGGCTTGTTCACATAATAATTGACCTGCCGGACGGGGTTGAAGTAACCGTGCTGGACGGAGACCCCGCCGTGGACTCCCACGATCCAGTAATCGTTGATCCGGGAGGCTTTCGGGATATCCGTAGCGTCCAAATATTCGTTCGTGACGGAATCCGGAAGCTGGAAGAACTCCTTCTCCAGGTCGATGGAATTCTTCTTTTTCTGCCCATCCTGGGCAAAGAGCGCCAGGGCCCCCAGCAAGAGGGCGGCGAAGAGGGTGACGGCCTTTCTCATCGGAACAGTTCCTCCAAATCGATTTGCTGGACATATTCCGTCCGTTCGGGAATGTCGATCAGGAACTGGTCCTCGATCTTGAAGAACTTGACTTTCTCGGGCTGCCGGTGTTCCAGCACCTGGCCGGTGTCCACCAGTCCGTTACCGTTGCGGTCTTCCGTTATACGGATACAGTACTTGCCGGCCTTGACATACGGGAAGAGCACGGTCTGGTCGGAATCGACGATGAAACTCCGGATCACCTTGTCCCGTTTCTCGGAAAGGAGTTCGACGATGTAGCGGTTCTTCTGGACGTGGGACAGTTCCAAAGAGATGGAACTCAGCTTCTCGTCGGTCGGAAGGGTTACCTTGACTTCCGTACTGTCGTTGTAATACCCGTTGACATCCCGGAATTTCCGATGCGGCAGTTTCAGGTGATAGTCGAAGCCCTGCATGAGCTTGTCCGTGGGCATGACCGTATAAATGCGGAGATTGTTGGAATCGCGGGTAACCGTATATTTCTCCGTCTTTTCCTGCTGGCGAGGATTGACGGACCAGAAGGTGAGGGAATCCCAGGCCTCCTGGATCAGCGGATACTTGAATTCGAAGCGGAATCCGTACTGTTCGACGGTGGCCGGATCGACTTCGCTCTTGAAGACCGCGATGGTGTCCTCGTGCTTGACATCCCGCCGGGAACTCTTCTGGAGTTCGGCCCGAAGTTCCTTGCTCATGGCGAGTTTGACGGTTTCTTCGGTCGGGACGAGTTTCCCCAGCGTATCGGTCTTGTCAAAGTTGATCAGGAGCTGAAGAGTATCCGGCATCTTCCGCTGGTCGTTCACCCAGAGCTCCAGGCTGTCCTTCTGCGGGTTGAACTGCGAGATGAGCTTTTCCGCAGGAAGCCCCTTGATCTTCATCGAATGGACTTGGGCATCCGGCGCCATGAAGGTCAGGAAAGCCGTCCGGAGTCCTACGCGTTCCTTCTTGACGATGAACTGTTTGCTGGGCTTTTCCCGGAAAACGTTCAGCTCCACGTCAGTCTTTCGCGCCAGGCACAGGGCCGTGTCCTTCATGTTGAATTTCTTGAATTCGTAGAGGGAATCGTTGAACACGGTCTTCGGCCGGAACGGCTCGTCCAGGAAAGCGATGCTCTCCTGGTCCGGTTCGTAGATGTTGTTGCCGTTGGCATCCTTGATCGCATACACCCGGTACAAGGTGTCCTGGATGTTCCGAAGGCTGAAGAAACCCCATTCGTCCGTCTTCGCCGCCGCACTGGGCCGATGCAGGAAAACGGCCGAATCGGCATGGTCCTTATACAGGAGGACCGTCGCTCCCTTGATGGGTTTGAGCGAGTTGCAGTCCTGTACGAGACCGGTCACGCCCATCGAATCGAGCTGGGAACCCGTGGAAAAGGCCAGGGTGAACCCTTCGAAAAAGTTTCCCTCGTTGTTGTCCGCCACCGCACCGGTGATGTCCAGCGTATAGGTCGTGTTGCTGTCCAGGTCGGATTCGAAAGTGACGACGAGCGTCTTTCCCTGCATCTTGTACTTGGGCTTTTTCTCCAGCGGGGGAGAAAGGAAGATATTGCTGGGGTCCTTGACGACCACATACTCGTCGAACGTGAACTTGATCTGCGTCTTGTGCGTGGGGACGTTCACCGTCCCGGGAAGGGGCGACGTCTTCAGGAGCACCGGGGGAATGGTGTCCTTGGGCCCTCCGCTCGGCGGCGTGGTGGTATTGGCGCACCCCGACGGGAACATCATCACCCCGAGGACGAGGACGGCCGGGATCAAGGGTAGGAATTTCGATAACTTCTTGTTCATACGCATTTTACAGTTCGCTCCGGGAGACGGACTCGATGCCGTCGATATGGGAGAGTTTCCGCAGGATCTGCTCCAGGACGTCCTTGCTGTTCACATACAGGTCGATGTATCCGGAGAAGATCCCTTCGTCTGCGCTCAGGTTGAGCCGCCGCATGTTGGCGCCCATCACCAGGGACAGGAAACGGGAAATGTCATTCAGGAGGCCCACCCGGTCCAGGCCTTTCAGCGAAATCCGTACCAGGAAGGACTTGGCGCCCTGTTCCTCCAGCCATTTCGGGACCACGACCCAGTCGCCGTGCGTAGCCGCGATTTCCTCGGCGACGGTGCAGGACTTCTTGTGGACAGTGATCCTTCCGTCCGGGGATTTGAAGCCGATGACCGGATCGCCGGGAATCGGGTTGCAGCAGGTCGCGATGACGAACTGGTGGCCGTCGTCGTCCTTCCCGCCGATGACATACACTTCCTCCGGCTTCCTGGGCGCTTTCTCCTCCCGGTGGAAAATCTTGCGCAGGAGGGATATCCGCTGTTTGGATTTGAGGATGTCGGAAAGGCCGTCCAGCTTGATCTGGCTGGTTCCCACCCGGTAGTAAAGTTCATCCCGGTCGGGGGCGTCGTAGGCGGCCTCGATCCGCTGCAGCTGATCCTCCGTCAGTTTGAATCCCAGCGCCTGTACCTGCCCTTCGAGCACGGTACGGCCGAAGTCGATGGTCTGTTTCCGTTCGTTCTTGAAATAATCCATCACGAGGGAACGGGCCCTGCGGGTCTTGAGGAACTGGAGCCATTCCCGCTTGGGGTGCTCTTCCTCGGCCGTGATGATTTCCACCTGGTCGCCGGTCTTGACGACGTGGCTCAGGGAGACGAGCCGCTGGTTCACCTTGGCCGCGATGGCCTTGTTGCCGATCTCGGTATGGATCAGGTAGGCGAAATCCAGGACCGTCGCCCCTTTCTCGATGGAACGCTGCTCACCCTTCGGCGTGAACACATATATCTCGGTGCTGGTGAGGTCGTTGTGGATGATGTCCAGCAGTTCCAGGGCGTTCACGTCCGGATTCACGAGGATCTCCTTGATCCGTGACAGCCAGAGGTCCATCTCGCTGTCGCCGATGTAGCCGTTCTGCTTGTAGGTCCAGTGCGCGGCGATGCCCTTTTCGGCGATGTCGTCCATCCGGCGTGTCCGGATCTGGACTTCCACCCAGATGCCCGAGGGACTCAGGAGGGTGCAATGCAGCGCCTCATAGCCGTTGGACTTGGGATGGCGCACCCAGTCGCGGATCCGTTCCGGCATATAGCGATAAATGCCTGTAATCGTAGAGAATACGTGATAGCACTGGTCCCGTTCGGTCTCGGTCGAGTTCGGATCCGGGTCGAAGATGATCCGGATGGCGAAGAGGTCGTACACCTGCTCGAAGGAGATCTGCTTGACCTGCATCTTGTGCCAGGCGGAGTACGGGGTCTTGACCCGTTTCTTGATCTCGAACTTGAAGCCGGCCTTGGTGAGGGCGGTCTCGATGGGCTCCACGAAGGCGGTCATCTCCTTTCCGCGCTCCTCGATGTTCCGGCGGATCTTGGCGTCGATCTCGGCATAGGCCTCGGGTTCCTTGTAGCGGAGCCAGATGTTCTCCAGTTCGGACTTGATGCCGTACAGGCCCAGCCGGTGGGCGAGGGGGATGAAGACGAACATCGTCTCGCTCAGGATCTTGTCCCGCTTGTGCTCGGGCATGAACTCGATGGTCCGGCAGTTGTGCAGGCGGTCGGCCAGCTTGATGAGGACGACACGCGGATCGTCGTTCAGGGTCAGGAGGATCCGTTTAAAGTTCTCCGCCTGCATGCTCTGGGGCGACCCCATCTTGCTCTTGTCCTCGTAGTCCAGGACGTTCTTGATCTTGGTGAGACCGTCCACGAGGGAGGCGATCTTGTCGCCGAAGCGCTCCCGGAGGTCTTCCACGGTGTAGTCCGTGTCTTCCACCACGTCGTGCATCAGCGCCGCAGCGATGGACTTGTATCCGAGTCCGATGTCGTCCACGACGATCTGGGCGACCGCGATCGGATGGAGCATGTAGGGCTCCCCGCTGCGGCGCCGGACATTCTTGTGGGCATCATTGGCAAAGTCGAAAGCCTGCTGCACGACCGCGAGTTCGTGCTCGTCGGCACAGCGTTTCTTGGCCGATGCATACAGGATCTCCCAGTCATGCCGGATCAGCGCGAAATCTTTCTCGTCAAACTCGGAATAACTCATAGTATCTCCTTGGGATTAAGGTGATTCACATTCTGGAACGAATAGGACAACTCCGCCCCGTACAGGACGATGGTCCACCCCAGGTTCAGCCAGATCATGAACAGGGGGATGGCGGCCAGCACCCCGTAGATGGCGTTCTGCTTGGCCACCATCACCTGGGTTTCCAGGTACAGGTACTGCACGGCCGCGAAGCCGATGCCGGCGATGACCGCCGCCTTCAGCGCATGCCGGTACCGCACTTGGGCGGCTGGTATGTATTTGTACATGGCCGAGAGGATCAGGATTGCGGCGCCGGCGAAGAGGGCCCAGGACAGGAAGGTTTTCAGGCTCTCGGAAAAGAACAGTCCGCTCGGGACGATATAATCCAGGATCGTGGAATAGACCACGGAGCCGGTAAAGAACAGGACGATCACGAAAGGGGAGAGGATGATCACGCCCAGGCCCACGCCCAGCACGTGGAAGAAGTTCCGCTTCTCCTCGGCCTTCCAGACATTGTTGAAGACCCGCCGGACCGTCACCATCAGCCAGATGACCACCCAGAAGAAGGAGAACATGCTGATGAAGCCGAACAGGCCGGATTCCGCCGTCGCGATGATCTTGTCGGAGGCCGAGAGCAGGTCCTCGATCAGCCGCTGGTTGCTAAGGTTGGCATGCAGGAAGGCGCTGAACTGGTCGGAAATGCCCACCTTGTTCGTCAGGAACAGTCCGATGGCGATGAAGGGCACGACCGACATCATGGACTGATAGGCAAGGGCCGTACACTGGAAGCCGATCTTCTGGTCGGCGAAAACCTTGAGCATCAGCCAGATGACCTTGATATCCCGGACGACGCGGGCCTTCCAGGCGGACAGGTCCTCCACTTTCAGGTACCACATGTCATGGGTCAGGAACCGGACCAGCCGTCCCACGAGGATGGTTGCCCAGCGAATCCGGACCTGCGCCCAGTGTATGGCCTTCTGAAAGGGATTCATCTAAAACAGCGTCAGTTCATTATCTTCTTTCGGTACAGGCATGCTCCCGTCGGGCAGCAATTTCCGGAAGGCATCCTCGTCCAGGATGGGGATGCCCAGCGCCTCCGCCTTCCTAACCTTCTCGGGGCCCGGTTTCGTACCGGCCAGCAGGAACGCGGTCTTTCCGGAGACGGAGCCGCTGTTCTTGCCACCGTTGGCCTCGATAAGGGCCTTGATCTCGTCACGGGAGACGGAGAAGTTCCCACTGATCACGATGGTCTTGCCGGCCAGGGCGTCGGAAGTGTTTTCCGCGGCTGTTTCCACCGACATCCGGAGGCCGGCGGCGCGGAGTCTTTCGATCTCTTTCAGGTGCCGTTCCTCCCGGAAATACTGCCAGACGCTTTCTGCCACGACTTCGCCCACATCCGGCACGGCCGTCAGGTCTTCCTTCGTCGCGCCAGCCAGGGCGTCGATGTTCCCGAAATGCCGGGCGATGTCCCGGGCCGTCGTCTCACCGACATACCGGATGCCGATGGCGAAGAGGACACGCTCGAAGGGCACGTTCCGGGATTCCCGGAGACTGTCCAGGAACCGCTGCGCCGAACGCTCTTTCCAGCCTTCCAGCAGAAGCAGCTGCGACTGGGTGAGGTCGTAGAAATCCGCGGGCGTGCGCACCAGGTCCAGGTTGTAGAGCTGGTCCACGGTGGCGTCGCCCGCCAGGACGTTCATGGCCTTCCGGCCCAGGAAGTGGACGAGCTTTCCCTTGATCTGGGTCGGGCAGCCGTCGGTATTGGGGCAGAACCACTTGGCTTCGCCCTCGGGGCGCACCAGCGGCGTTCCGCAGTCGGGACAGACCTTCGGGAAAGGAGGACGCTTCGCACCGGGGGTGCGCTTGGACTCCTCCACGCCGGTAATCTTGGGGATGATTTCCCCGCCTTTCTCCACATACACCCAGTCTCCTTCGCAAATGTCCAGCATGTCCATCTGGTCCTCGTTCACGAGGGTGGCACGCTTGACCATGGTCCCGGACAGGAAGACCGGTTCCAGGTTCGCGACCGGGGTGACGGCACCGGTCCGGCCCACCTGGTAATCGATGGACAGGATCGGCGTCAGCGCCTGTTCCGCCTTGAATTTATAGGCGACGGCCCAACGCGGGGACTTGGCCGTATAGCCAAGCTGGCGCTGGGCGTCCATTTCATTGATCTTGATGACGATGCCGTCGGTCGGGAAGGGGAGCTGCTTGCGGGCCGTGTCCCAATGGGCGATGAAGGCCTCGATCCCGTCGATGTCCCGGCACAGCTCCCGCGTGTCGGAAACGGGGAGTCCCCAGCTCTCCGCCGCTTTCAGGGCTTCGTCGTGCGTGGGGTAGTCCACCTGGCCGGCGGGGATATGGTACAGCGTGCACATCAGGCCGCGGTTCGCCACCTCCTCCGGGTCCTGCAGCTTCAAAGATCCGCTGGCGGCATTGCGGGGATTGGCAAAGGGCTGGTCCTCATTGTCTTCGCGCTCCCTGTTCAACCGGTCGAAGGACTCGTAGGGCATCAGCACCTCGCCGCGGATCTCGAACTCCTGCGGCCAGCCGGTCCCCCGAAGCGTTTCGGGGATATTGGCGATTTTCCGGGCATTGGCGGTGACGTCGTCACCCACCACCCCGTCGCCGCGGGTGAGGGCCCGGAACAGTTTTCCGTCACGATAGGTCAGGCAGATGGCCGTTCCGTCGAACTTGAGCTCGCAGCAATAGGTAAAAGGGGTTTCCAGGGACTTGGAGGCCCTTTCGGCGAACTCTTCCACCTCCGCGATACTGTAGGTGTTTCCCAGCGAAAGCATCGGGTACCGGTGCGGGAATTTCGCGAATTCCTTCCCGGCCGCGCTTTCCAGATTCCGGCTGCCGGGCGTCTCCAGGTCGCTTCCCACCCGCTGGGTGGGGGAGTCCGGCGTCCTGTATTCCGGATACTGCTCCTCCAGCGCCTCCAGTTCGTGCATCAGCTGGTCGTACTCGTAGTCCGACATCGTGGGCGCGTTCTCCACATAGTACTTCCGGCTGTTCTCCCAGAGCTCCGCCCGGAGCTGCTCGATCCGCTGTTTCGCCTGCGTATAATCCATTTTTTCGATACAATCCGTTCAAATTACAAATATAATGATTATTCGCGAAAAACGGGAATGAATATTCTTTGCGGGAATTCCTGTTTATTTGCTTATCTTTGTCGTAACAAAATGAAGAAGAGGTATAAATCATTCTCCGGCCGGCTGACCCGGAGTGTAGTTCTCACGGTGCTGGTCACGATGACGATCATCTCTGTGTTCGTATTCCTGCTGGCTGCTTCCGGCATCTACATGCTTACCAAAACCCACTTTGCCGACCTGACGGACAAGACCAACGGCAGCATCGCCATGATGATGAGCAAGGTGGAAGTCTCTGCTGAGAATATCATGGACGAACTGGCCTGGCACCTTTCCTCGCCCGAACTGGTCTCTTCCACACTGGAATATGAACTCAATACGAACCGTCACCTGTTCGGCTGCGGCATCGGTTTCGTCCCCGGCTATTTCCCCGAGGAGGGAAGATGGTTCGAGCCCTATGCCGTTTTCGAGGGGGACAGGGTCACCTGCAAATGGATCGGTTCTGAAAAACACGATTACCTGCATGCCGAATGGTTTCTCGAGGGAATCCAGTCCCCGGACGGCATCTGGTCCAACCCCTATCTGGACGCGGATGGCGCCGGTACGATCCTTTGCACATTCGCCCGTCAGGTGCGGGAGCCGGGAGGGCAGGTCGTCGGCGTCTTCGGAGCGGACATCTCCCTGGAAGGGCTCTCCGCGCTGATCGAGGAACTCGACCGGAAGGAGAATGACGGATCCGACCCCGCCATCCTATGGACCGGCGAGGAAAGCCACATCTACAGTTTCATCATTGGACCGGACGGGAAGTATATCGTCCATCCGGACAAGGAACGGATCCTCAAGGGGACTTTCTTCGATTACGCGGATTCCAAGGAAAGAGCCGACTACCGGAAACTCGGGGAGGAGATGCTGGCCGGGCATAGAGGGAATGAGTTGGTCACGATGGACGGGATCCGGTCCATCGTGTTCTATGCGCCGCTCCAGCATTCCGGCTGGTCTATGGGCATCGCTGTTCCGACCAAAGTCCTGATCGCGCCGGGGTTCGCCTACGGCTTCCTGATCCTATTCCTGATCCTGATCGGCCTGCTCATCGTCTTCCTGATCAGCCGCCACCGGATCAAGAAGGCGACCTCCCCGCTGATCCGGCTGGCCGCATCGGCGGAGGAAGTGGCTGAGGGCCATTTCGATACGAAACTGCCTGACATCCGCACCCAGGACGAGATCCGTCTCCTCCGCGACTCGTTCGACCACATGCAGAAATCCCTCTCCAATTACATCCAGGTCCTCACGGAGACCACCGCCCAGAAGGCCTCCATGGAAAACGAACTCGCCGTCGCCCGCAACATCCAGATGTCCATGCTTCCCATGACTTGGCCAGCCTTCCCGGACCGGCCGGATCTGGACATTTACGGCAGCGTCACCCCGGCCAGGGCCGTGGGCGGAGACCTGTTCGATTTCCTGATCCGGAACGGAAAACTCTTCTTCTGTATCGGAGACGTTTCCGGGAAAGGCATTCCTGCATCGCTCGTGATGTCGGTGGTCAGTTCCCTGTTCAGGACTTTGTCCGAATCGGAGGACAGTCCGTCCAGGATCGTGACATCCCTGAACACCGCTTTGTCGGCCAGGAACGAGAGCCTGATGTTCGTCACCCTATTCGTCGGAGCGCTGGACCTCGTCACCGGTGAACTGCTTTACACCAACGCCGGGCATAACGCCCCCATCGTCATCCGGGACGGCCATCCCGTCCTGCTGGAGGCCGATGCCAATGTCCCGCTCGGCGTCGTGGGCGACTGGGACTATTCCCTGCAGAGGACTGCCCTGCCGCCAGGTTCGGTCCTTTTCCTGTACACGGACGGCCTCACCGAAGCCACCAGGGAAGGGGGAGAGCTGTTTGGGGAAGAACGCGTCCTGGAAGTGCTCTCCGCCCACGGGAACATCCTGACCTCCAGGGAATTCGTCACCCAAATGACAGAGGCCGTCAGTGCCTTCGTCGGAGACTCCGAACAAAGTGACGACCTCACCATGATGGTGGTGAAGCTGTCCCGGGGGTAAACACCTCCGCCCGCAGTTGTAAAGCCAATTAAATTTTCTTAAATTTGCGGGTCAAAAGAAACAACGAACAAATATCTCATAGAACATGAAAGATTCCATCATCATCCTCTGCGGAGGCGGCCCGGCTCCGGGCATGAACACGGTCGTGATGTCCGTGGCGAAGACATTCCTGTCCAACGGTTACCGGGTGATCGGCCTGCACGGCGGTTACAGCGGTCTCTTCTCGAAGACCCCGCGCACCGAGGACATCGACTTCTTCAAGGCCGACGCATACTTCAACCGTGGCGGCAGCTATCTGCAGATGAGCCGTTTCAAGCCCACCGACAAGGATTTCGAAGAGAACTTCAACCTCTCCCTGTTCCAGGACAACAACATCAAGCTCCTCGTGACCGTGGGCGGTGATGACACCGCATCCACCGCGAATCGCATCGCGAAGTTCCTCGCTGCAAAGCAGTACCCGATCGCGAATATCCATGTGCCCAAGACCATCGACAACGACCTTCCGCTGCCCAACAACGCTCCCACCTTCGGCTTCAACTCCGCGAAGGATGAGGGTGCGCATCTCGCCCGTACCGTGTACGAGGATGCCCGCACCAGCGGCAACTGGCTCATCATCAGTGCCATGGGTCGTAGCGCCGGTCACCTGGCCCTGGGTATCGGCGAGGCTACGCACTGCCCGATGACCATCATCCCCGAGATGTTCAACAAGACGGAAATCACCCTGGACAAGATCGTCAAGCTCGCCCTGTCCGCCATCCTCAAGCGCAAGCTCCTCGGAATCGGCTACGGCACCGTGGTCGTAGCGGAAGGCGTGTTCCACGACCTGGATCCCCAGGAAATCAAGAACGCCGGCGTTTCCATGACCTACGACGAGCACGGTCATCC
>OCTW011584967.1_pt1 | contig 13480 bp, 7 predicted proteins | sample 1539671 | NCBI WGS metagenome assembly OCTW01 (sample SAMN02144230, study PRJEB22623) | gut metagenome | biome: sheep rumen | host: Ovis aries | place: New Zealand | reverse complement strand
ATTAAATGGAATGAGCCCAGTACAATACCGGACTCAATTCCAAAAGAGCAATAGTGTTTAATCTGTCCAAACTTTGGGGTTCACTTCAAAGATGCCCCAAAAAGACAGGATGAATCATGTACTGAAGTGAACCTTTCAGTTGTGTCCAACTTTCCGGGTTCACTTCATACCTGTCCCCGTGATTCTTTCTCTGGAACAGAATATGGCCTATTGATGCCAGCAGGACACCAAATCACCAGAGCAGGTCTTCTATGTTTATTGCCAGTGCCATAATCTGTTTTGTTTGCAAAGTTATACATGTTTTTTCAGACTGTCAATAATCCCTTTCTCATTATCAAGATATTTTATATAACAGACTCTTTTTATTAACTTTGTCCGAAAGAACTATGTTTGAGGTAACCTGTTATAGATCAAGCAATTCTAGCATAGTATTTTGCTCCATTACCAATTTGAAACAGCATTCCATTGTTTTTATTCCAATTCCGGGATACTCAATTAATGATATCATACTTCGGACATTTTCAGAATTGACAGCGTAGTCGATAGTCTCTACACGCTTGGAGGTGCGTAGCATTTTTTTCTTTTGTTCTTGAGAAATCTGCTTCCACTTTCTTCTGAATTCCTCAAACAAATCGTCAGGTGCTTGGGGATTGTAATGATATATTTCAACGGGTATATCACATTTAGAAAGATATGAAATCATTATTTCTTCCACCTTATGACTATCAAGTCCTCCGTTATTTGCTCCTAAAAGCGGAAAAGCGATAGAGGTTATACCTTTGTCTTTATACGTCTCTATGAACTTCTGCAATCCTTTTTCTATATATTCGTATTCACTAGGCAATTTCCAGTGAGTCTTTGTGGGAAAATTCAGGACCCAGGGGTCTTTTTCATTACCTTTGTATATCCACAGTTTTCCAATAGAAATAAGATTTTGCCTACAATATTCCTGATAGACATCAAACATATTTGGATACCTCAGTTTGAATACTAAAGCTATTCCCTTCCCCATAACACCCACACAATTCACAGTATTAACAATTGTCTGCGCTTTGGTGTTAAAGATATTGCCACTTATAATTTTAATATTGTTTGCCATATCATATGTTCTTATAAATTAACCAACTTCCAGGACGTGGAGATTTAACTTCAAAATATACCTCAAATGGGGTATCCTTCTTTAGTATAACACATTTATCAACGAATATGTCATTACCTTTTTGCCTAATTACTTTTTCTTTATTTACGACATTTGGCACGTCTGTCCCGTCATATTTAACTCTGAATTCATAATTATCAACATAGTCAGTATCAATTTCCAATTCATCATTATATTCATCAAACTCTAACTTTTTATTCGTCCTCTGATACAATGTGCTACCTCCGACTGCAATTCGCGACATTAAAGATGAACCTTTTATCTGACTGCATAACATATCTTTTTGATAATCGTCAAAACAATATATTCTTAAAGAACTGAATTTTGACAAATCCACTTCTCCTTCAACAAGAAATTCCTGCTGTTTCTCTTCTTTATTTCCAACTCTTTTATATATATCTTTGGCTTTAATCCGTGTCGGATCGACCGTCACCTGGAAATATTTCGAGGAGTCTTTTTGCATATTACCATTGCTGTAGAAGCACTTATCAGGCATGGCCATTAACAGCTCCTCTATATCAAAAACAAAGAAAACTGGTAGAGGACATTTGGGTAATCCCAGATTGAATGCCCTTCTATAATATTGCTTATCATCGCTGTCCTTACCTAAACATTCATTGTAGAACTGAGTAGGAGAAAGAGGCGCAAAATAGAATCTTGCGAATTTATGTGCTTTATTGGTCCTTAATACATTAGACCCTGCACTGTTTTCAAAATTACCATTTGCATAGTTGCGACATTGAAGTTTCATTGTATTAATAATCTTGACGGCATTTGCCATATGAGTAAAATGGTAGGCTCTGGGTTTAACATTTGATGGGAATTGGTTTATGAAGCGAATAATATTCTCCTTTTCTGGAGAAGATTTTTCCCTTAACTCCATACGATTATTAAATGCCTTATTACTAATTAGTGCGGGCCAATTCCATTTTTCCTTATATTGTTCAACAAGTTCCTTTGTAAACTCAATGTCCAATGATTGAGAAGCTAAAGTCCAGTCGATGTATTCTGAATATTTGTTTAAAATCTTATTTGTAAAAACAAAACCTTGCCTTCTACATATATGGTACCAGTCAAGTTTGTCTTTATGTTTTTCTATGAAATCATCATCCTTAACATTTAATGATAAATTCTCTGATATTTTTTGCCAGTCTATATATTCTTCATATTGATCTATTACTGAGAATATTGCCTTATGCTTGGACATTTCCTCCCAGTTCAAGTTTTCCGGTGGTAATTTTCTTAATAATTCAAGTGAAACAGGAAATTCAGGGTTACTTGATAAGATATACCAATCGATATGTTTCTTTATATCCCTCGATGCAATAGCTATCAATAAAGGCTCGTTGGTCCATGTAGTACCCAAATCTTTTTGACATAAGATTTCCCAATTCAGCGGTTTGTCAATATATGACATTAGAAATTTTGCAGAAGGTTTGAAAGAATCTTGGGCACAGATTATCTCCCAATCCCAATTGTAGTTTGGTTTTGCTTCAATATCTTGATATGAAATAGACCATCTTCCACTTGCCACCATCTGATTAAAATCATAATTCTCCTGTGGGAAGGCTTTAAGCAACCAGTCTACATCAACATCTGACCTTTCTGATAAAATGGAAAAGTCAAGATAACTTTTAAATTCTTGAATATATCCATTCAATGTATTCTTATCTGATTCAGAGAACAGTTTACATGTTTCGGAAAGAAATACCCAATCAACTTTGTCTTTATATCTTTCGAGGAACCACCTTTGATTACGAAGACTTGAAAAATGAGATAGAAAATTGAAATTCCATTTATTTCGAGAATCATCAAGAATTTTTCGAACGTCATCATACCAAGCTCTGGGCTTGATGCCGAGTTTTGGATTAAACTTAAAACAATTGTCAACAGATTGAGAACTAGATAAAACATCCCAATCAACTATACTACGACAATCCTCCAAGTCACGATATATATCAAATTCCTCATGTTGGCAGAAGTAGCTAATATCCCACCAATAGGCCCTTTTTCGGGCTGTTTCTTTTATAAGTTTCTTTAATTCAACAAAAGAAAACTGCATAGTAAAAGCTTTCCAAGCAGCTTGGCATTTTTCACTTCCAGATATATTTGTTAATGTATCTGCTATTGGGTCTAAAAATGCATAGTTAAAACAGTTCTCTTTTGTAATAATGCGAGGCAAAATAATGTCCCATGACCAATAATTCTTGAATTTATCTAAGTTGGAAATGATATATTCCTCATTCAAGTTTTGTGAAAGGTAATTCCAGTCCCACTTATTTACAAATGATTTGTTGCCAAGATTTTCCAGTCTCAATTTTGTACCGAACATTCTACTAGTCAGGACGGACCAATCCCATGGATATTGTTTGTTTTTATATGTAGCGACAACAAAGTCTACATCTGCAAAAGTTGAAAACATAGTCCATGCATTCTGGTCATCTTTTATCATTTCATCTATTCCTGCTATAGACTGAAATAATGATTTGTCTGTTTGGTTTTCAAAGACAATAGACCAATCCAACTTACTTCCAAATGTAGTAAAAAACTTTTTATTAGACAGTAGCGATATATTTGATGATAACGTATGCCAGTCCCACCCAAAATCTGGGTATGCAAGGATTATTGATAAGTCCTCAATTCGTTTCGACACCTGTTCAATTCCTTCTTGTGTAGCCACTTTCTGGTGATAGCGCTTAAAGAAATCCATATTCCATGTCAAATAAGGATTACATTCAAAGCCTATCATGTACTCCGTCGTTTCCCAACGAATAAGTCCACATTCTTCGAGCGTATCGATAACTTTAAATGTCCATATATAATTATGTAAATTTAAAACAGTTGACGATAAAGCACCATTCTCTGTACTGGACTTTCTCAATACTTCGCGGAATGTCTTTTTTGATGCAAATTTGTCTGCCCAATCTGGATCTGAAAAAATTCTATCAAGTAAAAGAGTAAAAGCAAAGCTGTCACCTAATTGACCTATATTGCTGTAAATAAATTCTAATGAGAACTCTTGCTCAATCTTGCCCCAGTTCCATCGTTTGTCTGGATTATTTAATATACTATTTCTTACTTCTGGGGTATCTTTAGTGTATTTATCAAGATCTACTTTTATAATGTCTAAGTGTGATAAGACAAAAGACTCGCTAAGGCGAAGCTCCAGTTCTTCCCAATCCCAATCTTCTTCAGTCTCTTTTTGCTGAAGAATCAATTCCTCTATGATACTTGTATCACGATTATAATCTTCTGACAACACCTCCAAATCCCATGGGTATTCTTTGAAATGATTTAATAGGAAGTGATTGTCAATTCTTTCTGTAAGTATTGGCCAGTTAAAATAATCCTCATATTCTTTTATATGGTCACTAATAACTGTAATATCACAATAACGAGATATGTTACTCCAGCATACAGAGTTTGCCCTATTAGTTACAAGAGAAAAAAGGTCTGAGTCCGTCCAAACTGTTCGTGAATCTTTTGTCAATTCCTCAAAGTCGATTAGTTCAATAAACGGTTCCAGATTACTATAATTCAATATGGCAGACTTGTCATCCCAAAGTTTTTGGAACAGACATTCTAGTGTTAAAGTCTCACGTATGTCAGAATTAAGTTCATTGAATATTAAATTTGTAGCCTTAATTGCATAGTCGTCGCCATTCATGACAATAGGGAGGTACACTCCGTCACTAAGGTACAATTTTACAGGAACTTTAACAGCCTCAATGTCGAAGTATGGACGTAGTTCTGCATAGTATATGTTAGCAACATCCTTTGATTGATTTTCAAGTCGCTTTATCAATTGATTCGGCTCAGGATAGATTATACTTTCAATAACATCATCATCAGGCCAATATTTATTCCCAGTTTGTAATGGTGTAAATATTCCCATGTCTTTATAAAAAGGGAACATCATCATGGCAATGGGAGTATCAGTTTTTATCTTCAAGTGCTCATATAAACTTTTGGTACCCCTATAGAATGAATAATGCTTATTTTCAGAAACAGAAATCCGTCCAAGTTTGGTGAGGAAAACATCATCTTTAACAACTCTAATTAGATGCTCTGCCTGAACTTTTGCGAGTAAGTCTTCAAAAACATGTACCTCTGATTTGTCATAGTAAACAACAGTGTTTTCTCCTTCGTTTTGATAAGACATGCTAAATCCCAAAAGGATACCAAGGTCACGCTTTGTATCATACCCACCTTTTGTGTTAAGTATAGAACAAATAACAAAATACAGGTCATCAAGAGGTTCTTCTATAAAGAACCCAACATCACAAATATATTTCTTCAATCCCCACTTTGTGAGTGATGAATATATATACTCCGCGCTATTTATCTTTTCAAATATATTTGTCATATTTCGTCTTGATTAATAACTGTGTTATTCTGATTTGATTCTATAGTCAAAAACAGTCTTCTATATATTTCTAGTTCTGAGAATAATTCTCGATTCCCAACAATAATAAGAAGACGTTTCGCTCTCGATAATGCGACATTAAGTCTATTTGGAGACTGGGCAAAGCCTAATGATTTTTGTTTGGGGTAGCCGTCCTCACCATACCTTTTCTTATCAGGTTGTTGATTCTTTGAACTCTGGATAAGATTACTTCTAACCATTGATACGATTACAATATTTCGTTCCATTCCTTGGAACCTGTCTACGGTACTAACTCTTATGGGAAGATTGTGATGTTCTCTGGCAACGCCACGCAATAGTCTAATTTGTTTGCCATAGAAACTAATAATACCTATCTGTTTGTCTTCCTCCTTTGTAAACTTGCCTAAATATCGTTGGAAAGAGCTTGATTCTTCAAATCTGGTAAGGAGTTTGCCAATGGTCTCAATTTCTCCATAATTAACACGCGATGTTCCATCCATCATTTCGGGTGTATTCGTGTTTATAAAGACTACATGAGTATTATGACCAATAAGGCCTGGAATATCTATACCATGATAACGCGATGCTGGGTTAGTCATATCTGGATCATTAACACCTAAGTCTATTGGTTCAATTAGACCGCAGCGTAAACCGCCATCTTCACGATAAAACTGTTCTATAACTTGATTAATATCTGGATGCATCCTGTATTGCAAGTTAAAGGTTCCCTTTAACGACGGATTAATGCTCTCATAAAGTCGTTGGAAATGAGATATTTCCATCTCGTCGAAATTATTCTCAACAAACTCACGCAGTTGGGTTATTTCTTGTCGGTCTTTGTCACTTTTGCTTACTCGTAATGCATAATCAAGCGTATCTTCGAATTCTTCTTTGTCTAACATTGGAGGTAATTGCCTATGATCTCCAATTACGATTGCCCTTTGACCATATACAAATGGTAATACCAACTCTGCAGGAGTGGCTTTTGATGACTCATCTTGTATGACTGTTGTAAATTCTATTCGTGACTTTGTCTTTTTGGACTGTTTAAATACTTCGCAGTAATTGTGAAAGAAGGATGTGAAAAGAATACGTTCACCACTATCTGCTTTTCTGTCTCCAATTGAACTACATGTAGCACCAACAACATTTACATTTTCAAGATACCTGTCATAAATAATTTTACGAAGATTTTTATCAGGATTCTGTAGATAATTGCGCCATTTAGAGACTATCTCATTTTGGTGTGAATCCATCCCATAGAAGGAGCGATTTGAAATGTTCTCAAGCCAATTTTTCAATATTAGATTGCTCTCTATCGATGAATCGGTTTCCTCATCAGACTCCTCAAGTTTTAAACAATTATCTCCTTCTTCTACCCATCGTTTCATTAGTTCGATTGAGAATTGCAAGCCTTCGGATTCCAATTTTTCTTCTCCACCGAAACGAATAGGTTTTACTAAATTTGATCTTGAATTGACAATTCTTGAGATGGCATTATCAACAGCAAGATTGGTTTCAGAAGTCAATAATATCCTCTCTCTCTTATTACCTTGTTTAAATCCTTGTCGAATCAATTGCCATATCAATTCCGCAATAGCAGTAGATTTTCCAGTTCCAGGAGGACCTTGAATAACAGCAAGATCATCTGCATACATTGCTTTTATAATAGCCTGTTTCTGTGATTCGTTAACATGTGGATTCAGTAAATTTCTACAAATATCCTTATAAACATATCCATCGTGGCGCAATAAAAGATCAACATTGTCTATGGGATATGCTTCTGAAGAGTTAAATATGAATCTCTGTAAATGTGGATTCATCAATTCCGTTCCTGTTGTGGCCATTGTGAATGTATTCTTCAGACGCGATATCTTCTCTAAATCACCAGTAAGGATCGGGATAATTGTATTTACCGTTTTATTTCTAAAAATATCAATTATCTCGTCTTTAAGGTCATCATCAGCTTCAATATCAAAAACAAGATTTGGATAATTGACTCTTAGAAGTTTGCCAAAAGCAACTTCTTTTTCGCCAATCATTAACCCAAAGTCGGCTTTTCTCATTTCGACAATACTGTCCGAAAGATCTTCTATTCTGGATTCGCCATTGTATTTTATGTTCAATGCGACTTTACCCTTTACCTTGGTGGAGAAAGAAATTCTAGAACTTGTAGCGTTAAGATATGCCAGGTCCGATTTTAAGCGAGCAGACAGAGGTTCATAGAAACGATCTTCAACATATGGTAAACGAATCTTAACTTCATGATTAATACTATCGTTTACAACATCAATGTCTTTGTATTTATCTTCTAACTTTTCCTTGAGCTCGTCAAAACCGATAGGTTTGGTATTTACATTACACTTGAAACGGTGATTATCATGAACATTGATTTTAGTAAATGGAACATTTGTTTCTAAATCTACAATTAGATCTTCAATATTTTGTTTTCTCCAATTAAAATCAATTCCAATTGCTCCATTGTCAGAATTAAAACTATACCCAGATTTATTCGCTATGTAATTTGCTATTTCTAGATATTTGTTTTCCCGTATCATGCGACGTGAAATACCATAGGAAAATACTACATTAATATCAATATAATCTTTTGAGCAGTATTGAGTGGCCTCTTCCAGAAATTCTGTGATATACTCATTAATCTCGGACAGAAAATTTTCAGTAAAAGGATTATATTCATCGAAAGTCCTTTTGAAATTGAAAATTCTTTTTTCGGGATAATAGCAATCAAAGGTTTTTCGTAACTCTCTTTCTGCTCTTTCATTGTTAATTCTGAACTCAATTGTATATTTCTTACATTTGAGCCCGATATTGCTATATTCTTGAATAACCTCCCAAGATAGGAACTTGTTGTGATATTCAATTACATCAGATATTTTTATTTCCCCTTTCTTTTCTTTTTGCTTTTGATAATAGTGATCACCGAATAGGTTCTTTAAAATATCGTCAGTACATACTGTTACTTTTGAAATGAATGCTGCAGTATCATCAATAGAACCTTCAAGAAGTTCCCCATTGTTGATGATAGTTTCCAGTTGATATAACTCTTCAAGCGACATTTGATCAAAGCGACTGGTATTATCAGCATATGAAACGGTCACATTGATAGTCGGCGTAGTATCAAGTTCAATGTAGCATTCAGATAGTTCTTTTCGTATATGTGTCAGTTGAGCCTCTTCTAAACGATCCCATTTTTTTGCATCAACAAGAACACGACCCGTACTTAGGTCATATTTTTCTATTCCAAGTTCATTCTTCAAAATAGAATCAATTCTCCGATCATGTTGACTTTCATCTATAACAACATAGAGTTTGTCATCCTCTATCTCAATTGACTCTGGGTCAATAGAAATAGGTGTACACCTCTGTTTTATTAGTTTTTCTTGGATGTCTATAAAGCGTTTCCAAATATCTCTAATTGTATCTGAGTTGGTATTGCTTACGGAAGTTTGTGGTGATGACGTTTGAACAGCATTGGCATCATTCCTTATTGATTCTTTTCGTGCTTCTCTTTCCAGACGCCTTTCTTCTTTTGTTTTTTTCTTTGGACGGGTAGAGGAATTGAGAGATGATAAGTCAATCTTACCTAATACAGAGAGAGAAGATTTGACAGCCTCAGGTCTGGGAACAAAATTTTTTTGGGAGGATGGCTTTTTCTCCACTTCCAATTTCTTATAATATGGAGTCACTGGAATACTGCCAGAGGCTTCACAAAGGCGTTCTTTGATAAAACGACCTTCTTTTTGTGCATCAGGACATTTCTCTTTTAAATCATTTTCACTCCAATATAAAAAACAGTCACAGGCTTGATTTTTGGGTATCAAAACAGATCGGTTAGGCATGACTATCATTGTATCTCTTCTCAAGTCGTTCCATCCATGAGAATTGACAAAATCTCTATTTAATTGCGGGTCATCGGAGAAATCATCAGTACGCCATGGAATTGTTATAAGCCATGTTCCACCATATTCTTTTAACAAGGCACTATATTGTTCATCTGAAATCTTTGTATTTGGCGTTGCATCATCTCTGATAATGCCAAAAGATGGATGTGCATTCAAATAGTTAACAACAGTTTGAAGCCCAATATTTAATTCTGATAGTACTTTATTAAGACGAATGCCCATATGCTACTTTTCATTATTAGAACTCATATAATCCTGTGGATCAGAAATCGTATAACCTCGGTATCTAAATGCATTTGCACTTTGTATGTTAAACGGGCAGAACACTCTTTTCTCGGATTCAATTCCGATTTCTGCTTCCGCTACAACATTACCGTCTTCATCTTTTATAGCAAATGGCCCAGATTCATTAAAGTGGATACCTTTATCCCTTAAAAATTTTGTAAGTTTGTCAATTGGGGTATCACTACCTGTAGAAATCTCTTGATGATCTGATATAGACTCTTCTTCGTTGAAAGAAAACTCTGGTATTTTTGCATATTCATCTATAAAAACCTTAGGAAGCATAACATTCTTATATGTAATAAAATCCCTAAATAATGCCGATACTTCATCAACTCTGAATCCTGCGTGACCACAGCCCACAGGCGTTACTAAATACGTTAATTGGGGATTGCCATCAACATACTCTTTAAAGCGATCTACAGCGCTTTGAAGGTCTGCTAATGTAAATCCTTTAGTTGGCAGAGCATAGCAAAAGCCCGTGGCTCCTTCAATTATTCCTATTTGAGCGCCGAATTTTTTCGCTGCCATACCTGCTGCGCCATACTTTTGTGATCCCCATTTGTCTGTACCGAAAACGAATATTTGATTAGGCCTTAAACTATAGATGTGATTTGGGGTGCACCTATCATATTCCGTCAAAGTGCCCGAATCTACTGCTGTCTCAGTGGAAACTCCACTTGTTGATTCCTCTATGATGGCAGTATTTACCTTAACTTCTGGTTTAACATCAGATATCGGCTTCGGCTCTTGTTTTTTTTCTTCATTATTAGTAAAAATGGAACTTAAATCCTTGTCAATAAAGGAGTTAAGGTTTAGCTTAATTGCAAAATCTAGCATTTCAGTATTTGACATGTTAGTAGATGTACATGTAATGTCCTCAACTTTTTCAATGAAGTGGGCATTATCAGTGACATGAAGCCAACTCTGAACCTTGCTAGACAATCTATTATCGAGTGTGATTAACTTATTAAAAACGATTATAGATGGTAAATTTTTTATCCATTCACCATTGATTCCTAGTTCTTTTAAACCATTTCTTAACGAAGCATGGTTTACTCGTGCCTGTTGATATACTGTTTTCTTAGAACCGCCCTTTATAGGTGTACCATTTGAAGTCCATTCTCCGTTTTCAACAGCCTTTATCTTGCCTCCAAAATTTTTAAACTCAATCGCAATGATTGCGTCATTCTTTACAAGTATAGCATCGAATTCACTATCGAAGATATTATAGTTACCAATCAGGAAACACAATTGTTCTGCTTTATAGAATTTCCTTCTTAACTGTTTGCAAAGAGTTCTAAACTGCTCTCTTTCTGCGGTGTTTTCATAATTGCCGCATCTGAATGCTATAAATCCACCTGCCATAATATAAGATTATTTTGATTTGGGAAAGTTTCCCTCATTGTTCAACTTTGATATACCCACTATTATCTGTATTCAAACGATTAATAACTTGCATGTTTTCAGTTTTGTTATTTGGCTGTAAAGATAGTAAAATTTGTTCACTTTGCAAAATAAATCGGGTAAAATATAATTTTTTGATTATAATTCTAATTAAATTATACATTTTTACTCATTAATAATAAGATTTCCAACTAATTTGTCTCAGCAGTGCTGAGAGTTTTTCATTTGTATTCTGGTATCTTAGCAATACTTGTCTATCTACAGGGATAAATGAGCTATTTTAGACGATTAACTTCTTGCACATCCTTCATGATTTTGAAGTTTGGCTGTAAAATTACTGAAAAATATTCAGACATCGGTGCCTGCGGCTGCATTTTTACATTTTATTAGTAGTGTGGTTGGTCAGAAAGAGCTATAGGTTGTCTTTCTCGCGCTCGAAGGTGATGCCCTTGTAGAGTTCAGGACTGCCGCCCTCGCTCTCCGGGATGAAGTGGAGACGGACACCGCGAATGTGCTTTTTGGCGCGGAATTGCTTGGGATCGTCCACCTTCTCACTCTCTATCTCGAGCTTCAACAGGCCAATGCCAGCCAGACGCACCTTGTCGCCCATTTGCAATCGGCGCATCACTACTTCACCCATCGCCATCATCAGCCCCTCCATCGTGCCCGCTGAGAGGGTGGTGCCCCGACAGGCTTCCTTGGCTATTACTTTGCTATCTACTGTCTGGTTGTGGACGGCTACAGCCTTGTATTTGCCGAATGTGGGCAGGGTGGGCTTCGTTTCTTTCTTGATTTTGTATCTCATCTTGTATTGTATTTGATTTCGATTGCAAATTTATAAATTTTCTCAGAAAAACTTTCATATTCTCTCGAAAATATTTAATTTTTCTGTTTTTCTCTTGTTTATAATTTCTTTTAATTTCTTTGATATTGCCTACATGCCTACATATAATGCGGTAAAAGCCTTGTATTTACGTATTTTTTTTGAAATTTAAGCCTACATAAAGCCTACATATTGCCTACATGTTTTTGGCAAAAATCATGCATATTCCCTGCTTTTTAAAGGGGCATGGAAGATTCAAAAAGCCATCGTATGTTATTATTTAATGGTATATATCTTTTAAATTCTCTAGAGAATTGTGAAGTTAGCCGTAATGTGAGTGTTGCTGGAAGGCTGTGTAACCTCATAATTCTCTAGAGAATTTCACAATTTGATTGCTTCTAAATAGTTTTAAGGGTAAATCTATGTAGGCTTATGTAGGATTTATGTAGGCTTTATGTATGCTTGTAAATGCGCGAAATGCTGATAAACACTGGATTCTTGCTGCTTTTTATGTAGGCATGTAGGCTTTTTGAAAATTTTGCAAAAAATATTTGGATTTGCGCTGTTTTTTTAGTACCTTTGTGGGACTTTTGAAAGCGAATAGATTTTGAAATAATCATCTTGTAATTTAGTATTATGAAGGTAACTTTTCTGAAAAAAGACAGGAAAAAGGAAGTGATTAACCGTGTGGAGGTGGGCGCAATAGCCACAGCCATCAAGGAGGGCGCGATGGAAAATGCGGTAAGGAGGCTTCGTGAGGTGTATCACCTGATGAGCATCCACAGAAAGGCCGACGGCCAGATAGTCACCAACTGGGTGGGAGGTGTCCGACTGCCGCGAATCTGCTTTGCTGCTGACTATCGAATGCTGAAGGGCGAATGGAAGATGATGGCCTACAGCGGGCTTGTCGTACTGGAGGTGAACGATTTGCCTACCTACGAAAAAGCGGTGGAAATCAGGGAGTTGGCAAAGCAAATGCCAGAAACGATGCTTTGTTTTCTGGGTGGTTCGGGGCGCAGTGTGAAGATTGTGTGCCGTGGCGAACTCTTTGGAGGCGGACTGCCGGAAGGCGAGGCGGAGATACGCCAGTTTCATCTGAATCTGTATAACACGGCGCGCAGGGCTTATCAGAACCAGTTTGGCTTTGACATAGAGTTTCTGGAGCCTCTGATAACGCGTACCGTATATATGAGTGCCGATCCGGAGATGGGCATCAATATGCGGGCGCGTCCGTTCTATGCCGATACCGAGCGCCACGAACAACCTCAGCAGGTCAGCATCAGCCGTGAAGAGGATGTGTTGATGCCCGGACGAACCGTCACGAGAACCTACCACCTGAACTGGACATTTATCGTGGAGACCATCATGGACCATTATTTTGACCTGCCCGATGAAGACAAGACGGCTACGCTGCTGATGCAGATTGCCTCGGCGTGTCTGGATCAGGGCATACCCCTGGCTCACGCACAAGGCTTGACCCTGTTGCACCCTGTGCTGAA
>OCTW011434941.1_pt1 | contig 13483 bp, 9 predicted proteins | sample 1539671 | NCBI WGS metagenome assembly OCTW01 (sample SAMN02144230, study PRJEB22623) | gut metagenome | biome: sheep rumen | host: Ovis aries | place: New Zealand | reverse complement strand
CGTCCGTCCCAATCTACGTCGCCAATGGCAAAGTTGTGGTAGCCATTGCCGAACCATGGGTCGCTCCATCCTCCGTTGTTGGCCCAGCGCCAGCGAGTGGTCAGCTCATGAGTGGCAGGATCTACATCGAGGGCAATGAATTTGTGGCGTGTGTAGCATCCACGCCCCAGAAAAATGCTGGGTTTCCTTCCATCGAAATATGGCGCACCAAAATAGTGCTTGGTGGAGCGGTGCCCTGTGTCGTTTTTCCCCCATGCTGTGGCGTAATCTGTTTCGCCTGCCTCAAAGCGGAGCAATGGATAGGCCATAGGAGTGAACGATTGGCTGCTACCGTCCCAACCGTAGGGGGCACAAGTGGCACCTTCCATGTAGAGAAGATATTCTGCTCCCTCGCGTGTGTATTCGTCGCGTGGGGCGATATAGTTCATGTTGCCAATGTTGAGCGAGTTGCCATTGGCGAGGTGGATAATCATGTTGTTTGCTCCTCGCATCAGGCATTCAGCCTTTCCGTCCATGTCCCAGTCGTAGGCAATGAGGTCCCACTGCTCGTCGGGACCTGCCATCATGTTTGGACCGAGGTCAATCCACCAGAGTCGTGTTCCGTCAAGTTTGTAGCACTCGTAGTGGTGGAACTTGGTTTTGTTGGAGGCATTGCGGATGTCGCCTGCGTAGTTGCGTTTCACCATAAACTCGACAATGCCGTCGCCGTCCACATCGCCCAGTGAGATGTCGTTGACAATGTATTCGCTGGTGACATCGTTACCGTTTCTGTCAACGACCTTGGCCATCTTGATTTGCTTATAGCCTTCGTTCCATCGGGTGACTTCGGCACTCTTGGCCTGTTCTTTGCCGTTCGCCACAGCTGCCACTTGGTATTTGCTGGAAGCGTTTCCGCCAGCGTGACTGAAGCTGGAGACTTTCAGCCCTTCCTGTAGCAAGGAACCGTTGCAGTAAAGGTTGTAAGTTACATCGTAGTACTCTTCGCCCAGCACGCGCCAGCTGACAAAGTTGCCGCCTGACTGTCCTGGAACGGCTACGAGTCCTCGGTCAATCTTGTCGGTGAAGCGTTGGGCGAACCCAAGGACCGCCGACGTGAGGAAGGCAAGGGTTAGAATAGATTTTCTTGTCATGTTAGTTGATGTTTATTAAGTTGTATAATCTTATGGGGTTTTCTGCAAGAAAGCTGCAAAACATGAACATCGATGAAAGGAAACGAGAAACTGTAGAACACGGATGTCATAAAGAAAGGTGTGGTGAAAATTACTTCACCACCACCTTTTTCACGGTTCCGTTATTGTACTTCACCAGATTGATTCCCTTCTGCAAAGTGGGGCTTTGTACACCTGAGAGCGTGTAAATGCTCTGAATAGAGTTCTGTGTGTCCTTTACCGAAGCGATGGCTGTTTCGTTGGTTGTTTTCTTAGTCGATTCTGTACCGTAGTATGTCAGTTTCACGTTGTCAATCATTGCCCAGATTTCAGCATCGTTCGTGTTGCGAACTCCAATTTCGAGCACACCGTCCTCACCCACCTTGGTGATGATTTGGTAGATGTTGCCGTAATAGACTGAACCCTCCACCGTCTCGGCTTCTTCGCTGCCGTTGTAGATGTGTGCTACTCCATCCACATTGGTCTTGTTGTCACCATCAGTGCCAAGAATTACATCCATGTAGTCTTCGTTGGCATAGACCTGTAAACCTTCTTGTTTTGCATAGGCACTGATTTGCAGCATGTATGTACCGGCAGGCAGGTTGTTGACTGTTTGATAAATACGTGCAGCGGTTGTGTTCCAAAGGTTGAGATAGAGTCCGTCAAGGACTGTGCCATCGGCAAAGTCGTTCCATGTATTCAGTCCGCAAGTGCTCCAGCCGTCATTAGTCCATCCTTCAGCACCGCTGTCGAAGCTTGGGTAGAGGACTTTGGGAGTATAATCCACTGGGTTGTCGTCGCTGGCTATGTCCTGAGGCAAGGTAAGATTGAACTCGATGTTGTAGAGTTCGTCAAGGAGAACAGTGATTTCTTCTGTGCTCTTTTGGCTCCAGTCCATGTTTTGGTAGGCATCCATGTAGGTGTTGTAAGCTTCGATGGCAGCAGCTGCACTTTCTTCCTTGTATTCTTCGAAGATACTTTCAGCGGTTGCTACTTCATAAACGAGTTTCTCTTTCTGCCAGATGAAATTCTGTGCTTCTTCGAAAATAGCACCCAGATTTTCCACTTGCTCCTTTACCTCGACTGTAGCCAGGGTGTGCTGTTTCACGTTTTCCTTCTGGGCACTAACGGCATCGCCCAGAGCGTCGCCATATTTCTCATTGATGTATTCGTTGTTCAGCAATTCCTCGCCCAGCTCAATGGATGATTCCAGTTCGCTGTATGCAGCGATGTTTTGGTTGATGTTGTCGAGTGCTTCTTCCACTTTAGGGATAACGGCAAGAATCTGCTCGTCGGTGTTGGCACTTTCCACTTCCTTCATCACGTTATTCCATGCTTCCACCAGATTTGGCTGTACGGCTACATCGCTAAAGTCGGGTGCGCTTTCTTTTAGGCTGTTCACCCAGTATTTGATGGCTTCTGTTCCGTTTCCGTAATATGTCACAGTGACATTATCGAGTGCCACCCAGTTTTCGGCAGCAGTTTCTTGACCGAAGCCGTAGGTGAGTGTGCCGTCCGTTACGTTGGTTGTGATTTCATAAGTTGCTCCTGCTGCTCCGCTGGCAACGGCCTTCTTGTCGAGGTTAGCAAATACGTAGCCCTCAGCCTTCTCTGAGAAGGCAGCGAGGCTGACCACATAGATGCCATTGGGTAGGCCCGTCAATTCTTTCTGAGCCGCTCCTTGGAGAGACGCACCCCAGATGTTGAGCGTGGTGCCTTCAAAGCCTGTCCAAGTTTCAGCAATCCAAGTTTGGGTGTTCCAAGTAGAAGCACCAATCTCATTTTCCCATTGATCGATGGCGTTGCAAGCATCTTGTTCAATCGTTTTAGGATTGTTGGGCGTGACGGAAATTTCGTAATATTTCAGCAGTTTTGCTACTGTCGCTTCGGTGGCACTTTCCAGTTCTTCCTCAGAGCTGGTGGTATTTGCATAGACGGCCTTTTCGTCAGCAAGGTCTGTTACTCCTTCCTTTTCAGCATTCTCAATAGCTTTTTTCAGTTCCATAGCAGCCTCGTATCTGTCCATCTCCATCAAATAGGCCTGATAATTTTCTTCGCTCACTAATGCCCAAGTGGTTTGGAACTGGTCGGCCATCTCTGTTGGGTCGTCAAAGATGACACCAGTTCCCGTAGCTATATTATCCTTAGCATTCATATAATCCACGTATCTGCCCACCATGTAACCTGGATAGTTGGTGCTGTTCCATGTTGCATTAGCATCAGCTGCGGTGATTTGAAAAGTGTTGTTGTGTAGATTGTTCAAATAAAATAGGCTATTGCCACGGCTTTTGCAATCCACATACACATTGCCTCCCTCATTGATAAAGAGGGAGTCAGTGTTGTTGTTCTTTGCAGATGTGACCATGATGGCATAAGTTTTTCCATCCCATTCTTGGCCTTCACTCACATGCTGTCTGAGGGTGCAGAGCAGTCCGGTGTCGCCTACACTGGCATGGGTGCCCCAGTCGTTGCCTTCGGTGAGGAACATCTGTGCTTCGGTGTTGTAGATGTAAAATTCTTGATCTACTGTCAGTGATTCATAAGTACCAGAATAGACTGGCTTTTGCCATTCGTCGGCAAGTGAGCTACAAGTAGTAGCGATAGTTGCCAATAAGAGTAAAAACTTTCTCATAAATTTTTTAGTTAGTAGTTGTTATATCAGAAAAGTAGTATGTGCATAAATTCGTGGCAAAGGTACGACAAATAATTTTATCGTGCAACCATTTCAAGCAAATCTTTTCCTGTGAGTTTGTAACTTGCATCCGTGCCTGCCAATATGTTTTCGGCAAGGTCGCGTTTCGTCTGGTGCAGTCGGATAATTTTTTCTTCGATGGTGTTTTTGCTCACAAGGTGATAAACCGTAACGGCTTGATTCTGTCCTATTCGGTAGGCACGGTCGGTGGCTTGCTGCTCCACCGCTGGGTTCCACCACGGGTCGAGATGAAACACGTAGTTGGCTCCTGTCAGGTTCAGCCCCAGTCCACCAGCTTTCAAACTGATAAGGAAAAGTTGGTTTTCGCCCTTTTGGAAAGCCTCCACCATATCCGTGCGTTGCTTCAGTGGTACGCTTCCGTCAATATAGAAATACTTCATCCCTGTTTTGTCCAGTTCTTTCCTTACTATGTCGAAGAAACTAACGAACTGGCTGAACACTAAGGCCCTGTTGCCACCTTCGATAACTCCTTGTATCAGTTCTATTAAGGTGGTGATTTTCGAACATTCCCCCGTCCACTTTGGCTCAATGAGCTGTGCGCTGCATGCAGCCTGCCGCAGTCGGGTTATTTCGGCGAGCACGTGCATGTTGATGTCCAGTCCTCCCTCTTGCAACATCCGCTCCGCTTTGATGCGAATGCTTTCGTAGATGGCCAGTTCGTCGCGGTTCAGTTCCACAGGATAGTAAATCTCTGTTTTGTCGGGCAGTTCCTTGAGCACGGCATTCTTGGTGCGCCGCAGCATGAAAGGGTGTACAATGTGCTCCAACTGCGCTTGTTTCTCCTTATCTTGAAATCCCTCGATGGGTATGATGAATTTTTGCGAGAAGTGTTCGTAGTTCCCCAAAAGACCAGGATTGACAAATTGAAACAGGTTCCATAGTTCACCTAGGTGATTCTGCACGGGGGTTCCTGTCAGCATCACTCGGTTGTCGGCCTGAATCTTCATGGCTGCATCACTGGTCTTGGCTCCACGGTTCTTGATGATGTGTGCTTCGTCTAAACACGCTACGTTCCAGTGCTTTTTGGTGAGGATGTCTTGAATGCTCAACAAAATGCCGTAGGTTGTCACAATCACGTCGCCCGCTTTGGCCTCTTGTATGGTTTTAGAACGGTTGGTGGAAAAATTGAGAATCTGCACGTTCAGTGTGGGTGCGAAGCGCTCCATTTCCATTTTCCAGTTCGGAGCTACCGATGCTGGAGCCACCACAAGCGAGGGACCGTCTTCCTTCTTGAGCAAGAGGAAAGCTATGGTTTGGATGGTTTTTCCCAGACCCATGTCGTCGGCCAGCAATGCGCCAGCTCCCCATCTGTTAAGCCGTGCTATCCACAGGTAGCCGTCTTTTTGATATGGGCGCAAGGTGGTATTCAGTTCCTTTGGCACAGGTGGACTGTAGTTAGAACTGTCGAGAATCTTTTTCCGAATGTCCAAAAGCTTTGTGTCCATCTCCAATTGTAATTCTCCGTTCAGCAAATCGTAGCCCATGAGAGCAGCGCTAAAAGGTGAGATTTTGATTTTCCCCCGCTCGCGGTTTGCAATGGCATCAAGGGCTTTCAATTGCTTGCGCAGTTTGTCGCTGAGAGCCAGAAACTCTCCTTCGCCAATTTTTACAAATTTCCCTTTGCTCTTGCCCACCAGCTCTAAAAGTTCGCTAATGCTCATGCGAGTTTGTTCGTCAATGTTCACGTCTCCCTCGATGTCGAACCACTGTCCCCGCTGTTTTAACACTCCATTCCACGTGCTGGCTCCTTTGGTCAGGCTTTTGATTCTGAAAGCTTGTCCTTCTGGCCATTCGGCATAAAAGGTATCGGGATGCTCTTGGATGAGTTGTACGAGGTCGAGCATGAATTCTGGTGGATAGACACAGTCTTCAGCCTCTTCGTATCCTTCGCTGTCCCAGAATTCCTGCACTAGCCTGAGGTTCTGCTTCTCCATTTCCTGGTTGCGTTTCACCCTCACACGCCCATCTTCGTTCTCATCGATGATGATATTGTCGCCTTCGGCCAGTCGGCAAGTCTTTCGTCCTCCAGGCAGTGGGCGGACAAATATCTCCACAGTCCAGTTGCCATTCTGCTTGGGACTGATTCTGAAGCCCACGTTCCATTGCCCATCCACCATCGGGAGGGTTGACCCTCCCTCAATGAGCGATGAGTGCAGTTCCACCTTGCCGCCAATTTTCGTCAGTAGGCTGCGCAAAGTGTTTTCAGCCTCCAAAGGCAGACTGCCTAACTGTAGCAATTTGATGTAGTAGTCGCGGATCTCGTTGGGGATGTTGATGATACTGTAGTGTGTGGGGGAATCCTCCACCACCACCATGTCGTCCTTTGCTTTGCCTAAAGGTACGTTGGACTTCACCACAAATCGGTCGCCATCGTTTTCCACAATCAGGTAGGGTTTGTCCCTGTCCACCTTCACCAGTTCGTAAGGTGATGATTTTCCCACGTAGAGGCGGCTATTTTCCACCATCTCTTCCACCACGTCTTCCAGCTGCAAGTCCCAATGGTCGCTATGGTTCAATCGCGCCAGGATGCGGCGGTCGGCATTGTCCATGTATTCAATATCGCCTCTTCTGTATCGTGTGTCATTCAGTCGTTTCCCATTTCCCCAAACGCCATTCTTTAGTCGAGTTTGCTCCCTCACTTGGATGGTGTTGGAGTTTGGTGATTCTCGTAAGTACATGATTCGGACGGTTCGGCTGTCCTCCCCTCGTGGCTTACCCTCTGCGTCGTTGAGCAAGTCTTCCAGCACCGATTCCCATTCGGCTTTGTGATAAATGTTCACCAGAGTGGACTGATTGCCAAAGCGATGGCGCAGCGACTCGCGCTCATAGTCGTAAAGTGGCAGATATTTCGACATTTCATGCTGCAACAATGCCACGTTGGGTATGCAGAGGTTGATGTCCATTTCGGCAGTAGAATAACCTAAATAATTGGCTAGTAGGAAGGATAATGAGCGGAGCAAGGGTGGGTAATGGTGTTCGACGGCCTCCTTATACATCTTCTGCAATAGTTCTTTGTGCCGTATGACGCTGACACCTATGAAGTCCTCAGCCAGTAGTCTTGCTGGCAGTTGCTCTACCATCGTTCTTGTGTCAATGTTGGCATCCAGCTCTTTCAATTTGGATTTGCAGGCAGTTGCTATTTTCAGATTTTTGTCATCCAGAATCTGTTTAGTGGGACTTTCTGCTTGCTGCTCAGAATATATCTTGGATGAGTTGCTGCCATTCATGCCCTGTTGAGCGGCTGCCATGTAGGTCATCACCAAATAAAAGGTGAGCAGACCGTTTCGGAAATATCCTTTTGGACCTCCTTCCTTCTGTTGTGTTTTGAGTGCCATGTCAAACCAACGTGCGGCATCGAAGAATTTTTCCTCCGACAGGCTTCGCAAACCGCCCAGAGCATAGCCAGAGGAGATGTCGGAATAAATGCCGTTGGCAGGCATTTTCCCCGTGGCGATGTATTCGTAGAGTTCTATGCCCGCGGCCAGCCTACAGCGGGTGGCTTCTGTGATGGCTTTGTAATTGTTGATGGCGGTTAGGATGGTGGAGGGGTCTATCACCATGTCGTTCATAGTGAGATAGCTTCCAATATGCTCGAAAAAATAGACGAACGACTCTGCTTGCAGGTTGATGAATAGTGGTAGAAATTGAGGCTCGGCGGCTATGCTGTTGAACATCTCCACTTGCCCCACGCCAATCACGTTGGCACTGTTGCACTGCTGATAGCCACTTTCGACCAATTGATGTACGGCATAACGAATGAACATGTAAGTTTGTCCGCTCATGTGCTTCACTTTTTGGAATGCTAACAAGAGGTCCTTGCGACATTCGTAAAGAAACCACAGTGCAGGGACAAAGTCGTTAAGGGATATGCTGTAGCGCGGCATGTTGGTGTACCAGTCTTTGCCTTCTATATCCAAAATGCCTTTGTCGGTCAGTTCGCTGAGGGCGGCTTTGCCGTTGAAAGTGGGAAAACAATATTGCGATAGGATATAGAGTTGTTCGTCCATCCTCCTGTTTGAGCCTAATCCCACATCCGCATAGAAGCACATCAGTCGTTGTGCGTCCTCGCTTAATTGTTCATATTTCTCAAAATTCATTCTTCGTTCAATTCAGATTGGGAAAATTGTGCAAAAGTACGAATAAGTAAGGAGAATACAAAATGAAAGAGGATTTTTTTTGGATTGATTGTCTCCTAAGCACGCAAAAGGTTCGAACGAGCGTCAGTTGGGCGAAGCAACGTGTCATTCCCTCCATGAGAAAGTTTGACCATCCCATTCGATGGTGAAGTCCCCTGCCTCAGAGATGTCGCCATTGGGGGTTTCTGGGTCTTCCAATTTGATGGCTGAAAGGAGAATGTTTTTGCCTTCCTCAGGCAGAGTAATGGAGTAGAAGTCATATCCTTTCAAATGTCGCTCAACCAAAGTGGGCAGTCCTGTGTCGGCCGTCATCTTACCAGTGGCAGGGTCATAGTCAAAGGTCACTAAAAGAAGGTTGTCCCAGTTGGGAGTCTCGCTACAATCCTCTACGAAAGCTGCAAACAATTTGTGGCCATCTTTGCGGTTCCAATAGCAGGTGGTAGTGCTGCGGTCGGTCTGTGTGTCCAGTATGCCTCTGATATAGCCTGAACGCAGCTCGCAGTTTATTTGGCAGCCAACCATGATAGATGGGTCGTTGATCCATTTCACGTGGGTGTGGAAATCGTTCTGCTTTGCATATTCGGGCGAATCGAGCCATTTCTTCAGTGCAAGGTTGGTCTCTGTGAACGGAAACATCTTGACAAAAGCGTGGGTAAAAGTCTTGATGTCCATTTTTTCGCCAGGCTTGCTCACTTGGATGACAGCCTCTTTCCAAGTCATGCGGATGTTGTCCACGCCACTTATGAAAGTGTCTTCGTTTTCCCCTTCCTCGTCATTGTAGGAAATCTTTTCGTTGGTCGCTTCCCAGTCTTCTTCACCATTCTGCAGAGCCTCCGCACCCTGCGTGTTTTCACTACGATTGGTCTCCATACCGTTCGATTTCACATTATTGCAAGCAACTATCCCAAGGCCTGCAGCCATCAGCATGATGGCAAAAAAATAGCATTTCATATTATTGTGTGGTTTTGGATTATCTTGGTGCAAAGTTACACAAAATTTCTCAATATGCTACAAAACTTTGCCCTCAAATGTGGAATCTATATACATTGGGGGCATGCACCTGTGAAACGACATAGCTACATATAAATCTCAAAAAACTGCGGAAAAAGGAAGGTCTTCCCTGCATTTACCTCCATACTGCCTTCTATATGTGTTCTTGTCCGCTCTTTTCCGAACAAGTACCGAGCAAATACCGATTAGATAGGTGGAGATGGTATAGAGTTGTTATAGAGTTGTGGAGATTGAACGATAAAGGTTCAACTATAAAAAGCCCTCTCTGTTTTCATGACAGAGAGGGTCTTCCTTCTTGCACGTATATATATGCGTAAATCTTGAAATAAGTAGAAGCGGGGTTACTTGCGAGTTACGTAAGAGCCGTCGCGAGTGTCCACCTCAATCATGTCACCTTCGTTGATGAAGAGCGGTACACGAATTTCCACTCCTGTCTCGAGTGTAGCAGGCTTAGTGGCGTTGGTTGCCGTGTTGCCGGCAAAGCCAGGCTCGGTGTAAGTGACCTGAAGCACCACCTTGACGGGAGCCTCGGCTGTGAGAATGGTGCCTGTCGATTCGTCAATCGAGGCCATCACCATCGTTTCGCCTTCCTTCAGAAAGTCGCCGCCCGTGATGACATCTTTGGAGATATTCACTTGCTCGTAGGTGTCTGTGTTCATGAATACGAGTTCCTCGCCCTCCTTATAGAGGTATTGGAACTGCTGGTGCGACACTTGCACATCGTCGAGCTTAGCCGACACAATCCATGTGCGCTCAAGCACACGGCCGTCCTCCACGTTGCGAAGTTTGGTACGCATCACGGTGTTTCCCTTGCCTGGCTTGACGTGTAAGAAATCGATTACTACATAAATCTTGCCATCGTCGAGACGGAGGCATACGTTCTTTTTGATGTCACCTGCTAAAATAGCCATAATTTGATTACAATTTTAGTATTTATAATTTACAATCATTTTCTGAAATCGGGTGCAAAGGTACGAATAAGTAAGTGAAATACCAAAAAATCTTGCAACTTTTCGGAATGATAACGCATTAGAAGAAGTCAAAATGGAAGAAAATGCAGAAAAAGACAAAAAAAGTGAGCGATTTTTAGTCTTTTCCTTGGCTGATTTCTTGAAATTCACTAATTTTGCACTCGTTTTCAGCGATACACCCTCTGGAAACCCTCAGAAAGAAACAAATAAATTCATATTTAAAATACAGAAAAGAAGATGAAAAGAACATTCCAACCCCACAACAGAAAGCGGATTAACAAGCATGGTTTCCGCCTTCGTATGCAGACCGCCAATGGTCGTCGTGTTCTCTCTGCTCGTCGCAGGAAGGGACGCAAACAGCTCACTGTGTCAAGTGAACATCATGGAAAATAATAATTTTGTTTTCATAAAGTTATTTTTTTAGTGGTATAGAATTTCTGAGCAGGGGTTTCGTGAGAAACTTCTGCTTTTTCTTTGTCCTTTCCTCACTATTTGGAACGAAAGTGTCTTTTGTTACAGGATTTTTCCTTACCTTTGCACCTGTAATTAAATATTGTACACACGAAAATGTTTTTAAAGAAGTACTTTACAGGGAAGACTGGCACGAAGTTTTGGATAAACATCGTGTTGATGGTGTGTCTCATTGTGGCCGTGCCCGTAGTGACGTTTTACATGTTAGACTCCTTTACCCATCATGGCGAGAAAATCGAAGTGCCCAGTGTTGTGGGCAAGTCGGTGTATGATGCAGAATCGATGCTTACCGACCGCGGGCTTAAAGCCATGGTGGTGGATTCGATTTATGATAAATACGCTCCCAAAGGCTCTGTCCTTGACCAGTCGCCCAAAGCCGGATTTGAAGTGAAGGGCGGACGTGTCGTCTATCTGACAGTCAATCTAAAAGGTGCGCCCATGGCTCAATTGCCAGAAGTGGAAGGCTCTTTGCGTCAAACAGAAGCGCTCCTCCTGTCGTTAGGCTTTAAGTTGACTTCCAACACCTATATAATGGGTCAGCCTAAAGACTTGGTCATCGGTGTCAAACAGGGATTGCGTGACGTGCATACAGGTGAGAACATCCCTCGCGACCGCCCCTTGACGTTGATTGTGGGTGGTGGAGAACTGGCAGATTCTATATTCATAGAAGAGCCGGAAGATTCGCTTTACGGTGAAGAAGACATGGGCAGTGGGGACGACTTTGACATTGAACTTTGAAATGAATGCAGACGAATCGGAAATGAATAGCTTGCAATTGCAGGACGATGAACTTGAGGACGAAGAGACATCGCAGCTCTACGAGCATTACCGTGTGGTGGCCGACAAGAACCAGAAGCTCCTGAGAGTGGATAAGTTCTTGCTCGACCATTTGAGCAACACCTCGCGCAACCGGGTTCAGAAGGCTGCTGATGCAGGTTTCATCATGGCTAACGGAAGGCCTGTGAAGCGGTCGTACAAAGTGAAACCTGACGATGTGATTCAGGTGATGCTCGACCGCCCTCACTACGAAAACAAGATTTCACCAGAGGACATACCCTTAGATATTGTTTATGAGGATGCCGATCTCATGGTCATTAATAAGCCCGCCGGCATGGTGGTCCATCCAGGTTTTGGCAATTGGAACGGCACCATGCTGAATGCTATTGCCTGGCATTTGAAGGACAAGCCTCAGTATGACATCAACGATCCGGAAATAGGATTGGTGCACCGTATTGACAAGGACACCAGCGGGTTGCTTGTGGTGGCTAAAACTGCCACGGCAAAGACGAGTTTGGGATTACAGTTTTTCAATAAAACCACCCAGCGCGAGTACAATGCGCTGGTGTGGGGCAATTTTACTGAAAACGAGGGCCGCATAGAAGGCAATATAGGCCGTGATCCGAAGGACAGGATGCGCATGACTATCTTCGCCCCTGATTCGGGTGTGGGGAAAAGTGCAGTGACTCACTACGAAGTGCTCGAACGCTACGGTTACACTACGTTGGTCAAGTGTGTGCTGGAAACGGGGCGTACCCATCAAATTCGTGCTCACATGCGTCACATCGGGCATCCGCTCTTTTGCGACGAGCGTTATGGGGGTGACCAAGTGCTGAAGGGACAGAACACAGCCAAATATCGACAGTTTATCGACAATTGTTTCCACCTCTGTCCTCGCCAAGCTCTCCATGCCAAAACCTTAGGTTTTGTTCATCCTTCGACTGGTCAGATGATGATGTTCGACTCTCACCTGCCTGCCGACTTCACAGCTCTCTTGAATAAATGGAGAAAAATGGAAGAATTAAAGAATTAGATTTTTAGGTTGTCAGCAACAACCGAAAATGAATTAAAAGATATAGAAAAATGAAAAAGGTTATTGCAATCGTGGCCGGAGGTGATAGTTCCGAACACGATGTGTCGCTGAGAAGTGCGGCTGGAATAAATTCGTGGATTGATAAAGAAAAGTATGATGTGTACATCGTGGAAGTGAGTCACGAAGGGTGGTTTGCTCATCTTGCCGATGGCTGCAAGTCGCCAGTGTATCGTCACAACTTTTCTTTCAAGGACGGATGGGGTAGGGACATCAAGCCCGATTATGCCTACATTACCATTCATGGCACTCCAGGTGAGGATGGCATACTGCAGGGGTACTTCGACCTGCTGAGCATCCCCTATTCGACCAGTAGTGTCTTGGTCGAATCGATGACCTACAACAAATTTGCTCTCAATCAGTTCTTGAGAGCTTTCGGTGTGAAAGTGGCTGAAGACGTGCTGGTACGCCAAGGACAGACGGTGGATGCCGCTCAGATTGTGGACAAGGTGGGGCTGCCCTGTTTTGTCAAACCAAACGGTGGTGGCTCCAGCTTTGGTGTAACTCACTGCAAGACGCTGGAAGCCCTCCTCCCTGCCATCGAAAAGGCTATGGAAGAGTGTCCGGAAGTGTTAGTGGAGAGCGAAATGAAGGGAGTGGAAATCAGCAACGGTGCTTACCGCACCAAGGAGGGAGGCATGCATGTGTTGCCTATTACTGAAGTTGTGCCCAAGACCGACTTTTTCGACTATGATGCCAAATACAACGGGTTGGTGGAGGAAATCACTCCTGCCCGTCTGTCCAAAGACACCACCAAGCGTGTGCAGAGTCTTACAGCAGCCATCTACGACATTCTTGGTGCATCGGGCATCATTCGTATTGACTATATCATTTCGAAGAACGCAGCTGGTGATGATGTGATTAACATGTTGGAGATTAACACAACACCGGGCATGACTCCCACCAGCTTTATTCCCCAGCAAGTGCATGCCGAGGGCAATGATATGAAAGATGTATTGAACGAAATTATTGCTGATAAACTATGCAACTAAGTGATTTTGACGATATTCGTCCATTTTCGGAAGGAGAGATGAAGGCGGCTTTTGAAAGTATGCTGTCCGACCGACAATTCGACAAGATTCTCCAAGGACTCATTCCCCTGCCTAAGGGACTGCGCAATTGTTTGCTCAGATTGTTCTTTGTGGGGATCAAGACTCCGCTCGCCT